>Ga0210402_10000195_pt1 | contig 70506 bp, 67 predicted proteins | sample IncBWC7MmetaG_FD_161055 | JGI IMG/M metagenome (GOLD analysis project Ga0210402, IMG submission 161055) | Forest soil microbial communities from Barre Woods Harvard Forest LTER site, Petersham, Massachusetts, United States - Inc-BW-C-7-M | ecosystem: Environmental > Terrestrial > Soil >...
GGATTAGCTCGCTAGCAGCGTATGGCTTGGTAGTGAAATGTGTTGCGCGCCGTGGTCAGGAGGTCTTGCCGGGACTGCACGCCGTATGGAGAGCGGCAAAACTTTATTTATATGGGCGCGAAGCCATTCCACCGCGAAAAGTGAACTAGGACTCCCCGCGCTGGTGCCGGTTGACTAGAGGAATTGATTTGGAGGCGTCGGTGCATCTGACTCCGCAGGAACAAGAAAAACTAATGATCGTGGTCGCTGCGGACCTCGCGCGGAGACGGCAAGCCCGCGGCCTGAAACTCAACTACGTGGAGGCCGTGGCAATTCTCACTGCCGAAGTGATGGAGGCGGCGCGCGACGGCAAAACGGTTGCGGAAATCATGAGCTTCGGCGGCGGAATTCTTTCCCGCTCCCAGGTAATGGACGGTGTTGCGGAAATGATTCACGATGTGCAGGTCGAAGCCACGTTTCCGGATGGCACCAAGCTGGTTACGATCCATGATCCGATTAAATAATTGTGCTGATCAGGTGTCCTTTCACAAATTTGATTTTGAACAGCTTGTCGGGGTGAAGTGATGAAACCTGGAGAGTATCTGCTTGATCTGGTTGCCGGTCCGATCGAAGCAAATGCGGGCCGGAAAGTTGCCAGAATCTTGGTGAAAAATACCGGCGATCGACCGATCCAGGTCGGCAGCCACTTTCATTTCTTCGAGGCCAATGTTGCGTTGTCGTTCGAACGCGAACTCGCTTACGGCATGCGGCTGAACATCGCGTCAGGAACAGCTGTCCGCTTCGAACCCGGCGAAGAAAAAGAAATCGAGCTAACGGATTTCGCCGGGCGCCGCATCATTCACGGCTTTCATGCTTTGGTCGAAGGCGTTGCCGACAATGTCGAGTCGCGCGCCGAATCATTTCAACGGGCACGCGCAGCTGGATTCATTTCCGATGAAGCGGGAAATAAGCGATGAGCCTCTCGATTCCGCGCCGAACTTATGCGGATTTATACGGTCCTACCAAGGGGGATCGAATTCGCCTCGCCGATACGGAACTGATTATCGAAATTGAAAAAGATTTTACCCGTTACGGCGACGAAATTACGTTTGGCGGCGGAAAAGTGATTCGCGATGGCATGGGCCAAAGTAGCACAGCCATCCGCGAAGCCCGAGGCGGAGCCCTCGACCTGGTGATCACCAACGCGGTGATTCTTGATCACTGGGGAATCGTCAAAGGTGACATTGGTATCAGAAGCGGGCGGATCGTAAAGGTCGGCAAAGCCGGAAATCCCGACACCATGGAGGGTGTCGATCCAGACCTCGTCGTGGGAGCCGCCACCGAAGTGATCGCCGGAGAAAATCTGATCGTCACGCCCGGTGGCATAGACAGTCACATCCATTTCATCTCGCCGCAACAGGTTTACGCCGCGATTTCGAACGGAATCACCACCATGATTGGCGGCGGCACCGGCCCAGCCACAGGCACTGCCGCAACCACCTGTACCCCCGGAGCATGGAATCTAGCGCGCATGCTTCAAGCCGCGGAAGCTTGGCCCCTGAATTTCGGTTTTCTCGGGAAGGGAAACGCCGCCGCCAAAGCGCCGCTCGAGGAACAAATCGAAGCTGGCGCGTGCGGCCTCAAACTCCACGAAGATTGGGGTACCACGCCCGCCGCCATCGATACTTGCTTGAAAGTGGCGGACGATTTTGACATTCAGGTCGCGATTCACACCGACACCATCAATGAAGCGGGATACCTGGAAGCGACGATTGCTGCCATCGGCGGCCGCGCCATTCACACCTACCACACCGAAGGCGCGGGCGGTGGACACGCGCCAGACATTATCCGTATCGCATCGTTTCCAAATATTCTTCCATCGTCCACAAATCCAACGCGCCCTTTTACCATTAACACCATCGCCGAGCATCTCGATATGCTGATGGTGTGCCATCACCTCAACCCGCAAGTTCCGGAAGATGTCGCGTTCGCCGAAAGCCGCATACGCCCGGAGACCATTGCCGCCGAAGATATTCTTCACGATATGGGTGTGATCAGCATGATCTCCAGCGATTCGCAAGCCATGGGCCGCGTCGGCGAAGTGGTGATTCGCACCTGGCAAACCGCGCACAAAATGAAAACGCAGCGTGGCGCTCTGCCTGGCGATTCCGCGCGCAACGATAACCAGCGCGCCAAGCGTTACGTCGCGAAGTACACCATCAACCCGGCGATCACGCACGGCATGGCTTCGGAAATTGGTTCGATCGAGCCGGGAAAGCTTGCGGATCTTGTTCTTTGGAAGCCCGCGTTTTTCGCAGCCAAGCCAGAAATCGTGGTAAAAGGTGGATTCATTGCCTGGAGCGCCATGGGCGACCCGAATGCTTCGATCCCGACGCCGCAGCCGGTTCTTTACCGCCCGATGTTCGGCAGTTTCGGCGCCGCTACTGCGCCAACCGCCATAACCTTCGTTTCGCGCGCCGCCCTGGCTGCCGGAATTCCGCAATCGCTGGGCTTGAAGAAAATCATCAAGCCAGTCAGCAAGTGTCGCAGCATCGGGAAAAAAGATATGGTTCACAACAGCGCCACGCCGAACATTCAAGTCGATCCGGAAACCTATGAAGTACGCGTTGACGGTGCACACATCACATGTGAGCCCGCCAGCGTCCTCCCGCTCGCGCAACGTTATTTCCTTTTCTAATTCTTTCGGTATTTCAGGCATTGCTTCAAGAGCTGCTTCGTTCCCCGGAAAAACAACTGTATTCTGTTGCCAGCTCAATCACGCAGACTTCGTGCTGAGTCAAGACAGCACTCTAAGCCAAAGAAATGGAGATTACCGTGAAGAGGTCGCTCACTTTGGAATCGCTTCACGAATTGATTGCGCCTCTTCAGCAAGCGCATAAGGCATTCGAGTCTCAGTACCCGGGCCCGCGTGGAGAGCGTCAGCCGGTTCACACCGTCTATGGCGGCGCACATCTGTTTCGCGCGGACACTGCGCGCCGCCTGGGCGAGAAGGCGCTGCAATCGCTCGACCAATACGCTCCCGACTTCATCACTTTTGCCAGGGCCGTCGGCCTTCCCGATGCCGACCACCTGGACGCATCGCCAGAAAGCGCAGCATTTCTGGCGAACTCGATTCTGACCAATCCGGGGGTTGCGAGAAAAGAAAACCGCACAATTTGGCTCGCCCACACTGTCTATCAACGCGTGCGCGAAAAGCTGTACCGCGAGCCGGTCGAGGATTTTCGTATCGACTTTGAGGACGGCTTTGGCAACCGGCCGGACGACGAAGAGGATCATCATGCTGCAGCCGCTGCCGGCGAAGTAGCCGCTGGAATGGCTGCTGGGACTTTGCCGCCGTTCGTGGGCATTCGAATCAAACCGTTCAATGAGGAGCTTCGCAAACGCAGCGTTCGCACGCTAGACATTTTTCTTACGCAGCTCGTCGCAAGAACGGAAGGCAAGCTCCCGCAGAACTTCTTCATCACGCTTCCCAAAATTGTGATCCCTGAAGAATCCGCTGCGCTCGCGGCGATCTGCTCCCGGCTGGAATCCACGCTTCAGCTTGAGCAGGGCATTCTTCGGATCGAGCTTATGATCGAGACGCCGCAATCGATTTTCGACGGACGGGGCCAGGTGAATCTGCTGCCGTTGGCGCACGCCGCTCAGGGCCGCTGCGTCGCCGCGCATTTCGGCACTTATGATTACACCGCTGGCCGAGGCATCACCGCTGCCTATCAGCACATGACCCATCGAGCCTGCGATTTCGCACGCGAAGTCATGCAAGTCGCATTCGCTGGCACCGGCATCTGGCTTTCGGACGGCGCGACGAATATTCTTCCCGTTCCCTTACATCATTCTCTAAAAGGCGGTGCGCAACTTAGCCAGAAACAGGCCGACGAAAACCGAAATGCCGTGCACCACGCATGGCGGCTGCATTTCGATCACATTCAGCACTCGCTTGTGAATGGCTTCTATCAAGGCTGGGATTTGCATCCCGCGCAACTGGTCACTCGCTACGCTGCGGTCTATTCTTTTTTTCTGGAAAGTCTGGACGCCGCGTTGGAGCGTCTCCGCAATTTCATCGCAAAAGCCGCCCAGGCAACGCTGGTTGGCGAAGTCTTCGACGATGCCGCTACAGGCCAGGGGCTGTTGAATTATTTCCTGCGCGCCATCAATTGCGGCGCCATTACCGCGGGCGAAGCGCAGGCACTCACCGGACTGACTGAGCCTGAGTTGCGCAGCGCTTCCTTCGTTAAGATTCTCGATGGAAGGAAAAAATAGATGCAGACTCAGTCGTTGCTTAGCGTGGCTTCGATTAAGCCATGAGGTTCATCGGTTGGCAGAAAAATCTCTCCGGGATTGTCCAATTTAAGCGGCGACAGATCGACAAGATTGTAGTGTTTGTTCGGAAGCGAAAGGGAAATTCCTCGGATGCAGTGGAACTGTTTGAGAACCGCTTCACCCATCGCATAAAGGGTCTGCTGTAACGATTGGCTGTCGTGTGCGGCAAAGGTTTCCAGCAACACTTGCCGCACACCTGGCCAAACTTTATTGAATTCCAATCTTTGGTCACGGTACTTCCAGTCTGCCCGGATTATCGTTGCCAGAATGCGGTTGCGGTCCTCTTTCAACGTCGTGTATTCATCGCGTAGAAAATTCTCGAATACCGAATTCGTGGCATTCAAAACCACCAACCCGTCTATTCCCGCACAAATTGTTTTTTCATTGCGGCTGCCGCGTACGGATGCCGTGCGTTTCTCCTCACCCGAACGTGTGAAACTATGTGGGTGGAATTGTGCACCGGCTGGGAGCCTCGCCCAAAGAGTTTCCGCTGCCTCGACATGAACCCGTGAAACCTGTGGGTTGCGGGATAAAAAGTGTTCCACCAACCGCAAGCAAAACGCTTCAGGCGACTCAATGGGATATTGCCGCGCCAGGGCGCACACCGTATTTTTCATTGTGTCAGTCGGTAGAATGTTGTGGTTGTCGCCGGTGGTGTGCGCCGCTTCGAAATCACCTTCGAGACGGATACCGAGGGTCAGCTCCGTGATGTCATATCGGCCGTCACGTTTCGAACGCTTTAACAATCGCACGCGCTGTTTGCCGTAATTATTTGCGCCCAGCCGAATCGCCATCGGTCAGCTCCCGCGATACGTTGAATAGCCGTACGGACTCAAGAGCAGTGGAATGTGATAATGATCGCGCGCATCTTTCACTTCAAAGACAATAACCACCTGCGGATAGAGTCCCTCAATTTTGCGCAGAGAAAAATACGCGCCAGTTTCAAACGTCAGGCGGTGAATTCCCGGTTGCAAACTCTTGCCCGCAGCCAAATCCTTCAAACGTCCGTCGCCGTCGGTCGTGCCGCGGCCTACGACCGTCCATTCGCCGCTGCTGGTCCGTGCTTCTAAAAGTATTTGCACGTTGGCGGCGGGCCTCCCGAGTGAAATATCCAGTACGTGCGTCGTGATCTGGCTCATGAGTTCAGTAATTTCTCCAGGCGCAGCCGTGTGATCTTGCGCTGTTCTTCCGCCGCGACAAGAATTTCCTCTTCAGAACTATTGGACATTCGCTCCTGCAGAGCCTTCAAAATCTCTTCGCTCGTCTTCCTTGAAGCGCAAATCAGGAAAACATAACCAAACTTGTCAGCGTAAGCACGATTGCCTTCGGCGAGCTTAGCGAAAAGCGCCGGCGCTGCCGCCTGTGCGGTGGATTGTTCTCCCTCAGACCAGCGGCTCGCCTTTGCCGATTGTTTTGCCTTTGCCCGCGAACCCCCGATCGGCGGGTGATGGCGGAAAGCTTCCAGCCAATCGTCAGGGCTCAGCGCGTTCCAAATATTGTCGGCTGCGCTAAAAAGTTCTGCGTGGCTTGTAAACGGCCGCCTTTCAGCAATTTGTTGCGCCCAATTGTTCGATCCGCAGCAATCCAGCAGTGACTTTATTACTTTCCGCTGCCCAATGCGATTGAATCCTTCGAGTCCTTCTGCCGCAATCCCCGAGATTTCCGCGCGGCCGAATATTCTCAACCGGCTTACGCCTCCGTCGGGATAAATCTGAAACCGCACGTGAGTCACAGCCTTCGAATGACGAATTCCTTTGAAGACGTGACGATAATTGGCCTTCAGCTTTGTCCTTGGCAAAATCTCCTGCCAGTTCCGCGAGCCAGCGTTCGTCCCATCGAGCGGCACATTCTTGGCGCAACACGCGTCCATTGAACAACTTTCCGGAAAGTTTCCTTTGAAGTGAGCCGTATTTACTTCGACCCGTTGAATCCTGCCCGAAACGCCCAGCTTCAGGATCACCCAATCATGTCCGGGACCGCGTCGGCGTTTCGTTTCCCACCCATCTCCCATGTTCTTCGCTGCGTATGGCATCAGCAAATTGCGCGGCGATCCATAAAATTGATCGCTGGACACTACTACGCTCCCGCCGTTCTCAACTGATGCCAGATCGATTTCACGCCGTGAAAGCTGCTTCGCGTCGGGAATCGCTTCACCGTGCACCCGGAGCCGCGCGACTCCGCCATCCGGGTAAATTCGCAAGCGGAGGTGGGTAAACTTCATGGCGTTTTCGATGGAAAATAAATTCTGCGAATCGCCCTTCAAGACGGTTTCTGCACAGATTTGCATCCACTCCGTCTTAGGCGACAACAACTTCTTTCTTTCATTGCCGGCCGGGTGCGGCGATGCGCAATCACAACCTTCCAGAGAAAACCGTTCCGGAAAGTTGCCCGTAAAAAAACTGGTGTCCACCACGATTCCCCGGATAATTCCCGGCAGACCCAGCCTGACGATGCACCAATCGTGTCCGGGCGTTCTCCGCCGCCGTGTTTCCCAGCCGTCCATCCATTTTCCACGTGTGGTGTATTTTCCGTCGATAAAAACCGGCTTGCCTTCTTTCAGCAGATTATCTTTGGTCGCAAAGAATTCGTCGTTGGCCGCGACCACGCGCCCTCCCAGCCGCTCCGCTGCCAAATCTGCGAGTTGCAGAAAATCCATCATCGTTTTCCCCGAAACAGTATGTTTCCAAGCGGTGCGTTACAAAATGTTCCACGATCAAAAATCTTTATCCCGCGCAAAAAAGTTGTTTTTACACCTCCAAAAAGCTCGAGCCCAGCATAAGGCGTGACCTTGTGGCGGTGTTCAAGTTTCGCCGGCTCAACGCTGAACTTTGCGTCAGGGTCCCAAATCACCAAATCTGCGTCACACCCTTCCGCGATTGATCCTTTCTTTTTGTCGAGGCCTGCCAATCTCGCAGGGCCGTTGCACATCCACTCGACCAGCTCCGTCAAAGAATAGCCACGCGCCCGCGCTTGCGTCCAGACTGAGGGCAGGCTGAGTTGCAGCGAAGCAATCCCTCCCCACGAATCCATGAAGTCGCCTTTTTCGAGCTGCTTCATCTCCGGCGGGCACGGTGAATGGTCCGTAGCAATCATATCGGTCGTTCCATCGCTCAGCGCGGCCCACAACTTGTCGCGGTTCTCGTGCCCGCGAATTGGCGGCGCGCACTTAAATTCGGTTGCGCCATCCGGAATTCCTTCTGCTGTGAAGGTCAGATAGTGCGGGCATGTTTCAACGCTCACGTGTTGCCCATTATCTTTCGCCTTACGGATTCGCGAAATCGCGTCGGATGACGACAGATGCACGATGTGAATGCGTCCGCCGTGCTCGCGTCCAAGACTCAGTAGCATCTCGATTGCTTCGTTTTCCGCGGCACGAGGCCGAGAATCAAGCCACGTCGTATACTTCCGGCCATCAAGCCTGTTGCCGCGGCGTCTCATCGCATCGTTTATCGGCCCCGGCAACTCCGCGTGTGCCAGCAGCGGAGCTCCGATCTTGGCTATGACTGGTAAACCTTCGCGCAAATCGATTTCAGTCACGTGCGCAAATTCCGGCACTCCACTCTCAACCAGGAAACATTTGAACCCGAAACATCCGGCATCCCACAATGGGCCAATCTCATTGATATTTCCAGGAACAAGCCCGCCCCAAAAACCAGTGTCCACCCAGAGTTTTCCGGTCGCGGCTTCGATTTTCCTTTCAAACCCAGCGAGACTCGTCGTCGCAGGAATACTGTTCAGAGGCATTTCAATGAGCGTGGTAATGCCTCCCGCTGCTGCGGCGAGCGTCGCACTCGCAAATCCTTCCCACTCAGTACGACCTGGCTCGTTGATGTGTACGTGCGTATCGACGAGCCCAGGCATCACGACCAGATCGCCCGCGTTGTAAACGCCGCTCTCAGCCCTAACATCTTCATATTCGGAAACCGCCGCAATCACACCCGCGCGGATGTGGATTGCTGCTGGCCGTTCGCCTTGCTGCGTGATCACTCGTTTACCACGAACGATGAAGTCTCGTCCGTCAGGGACCTTCTCAGCGCTGTCAGGTGGAATGGCCATTTCTCCAGCTAGGCCGCAACCGCTTCGCAGAATTCCGCGAGCAGATTCTGCGCGACGCGCAGCCGGTAACTCGCGGTCGACCGTATGTCGTCAATCGGCGCAATCTCACGGGCAAGCGCCTCTTGGGCAGCGCGCACGGTGGTTGGCACTACCTTTTCTCCGTGCAATACTTTTTCTGTCTCGATCGCGCGCACGACGGTGGGTGCAACACTTCCCAGCGCGATGCGCACCTCTTCCATTCGCCCCTCATTTACTCGGGCCGCTCCGGCGAAGCACACTTTTGAGATTGCCTGTGCCCGCCGCGTCCCGACCTTCCGATAAAAGTGCTTCCAGCCAGTTTTTTCTCGTCCAAGGCGGATGCCGCGAATCAACTCGTCCTCACCGAGATCGATCTTCTTATAACCCTTCCAGAAACCGTGATATGGCACCCATCGTGTCCCACGCTCCGACACCAGCTCAAGCTCGGCATCGTAAACCAGCAGCGCCGGCGGAGTATCGGCTGCCGGAGAAGCATTCGCGATATTCCCGCCGATGGTCCCGCGGTTTTGCGTCGCAATGCTTCCGGTTTCCGCGGCTGCTCGGCAGAGCAGTGGAAATTCTCGCATCAGCACTTCGTTGCGCCGCACTTCTGAATAGGTGGTCAGCGCGCCAATCGTGACATGACTCGCTGTCGTGGTGCTCCCACGCAGCTCCGGCAATTTCCAGATGCTCAGGAATTTCCGCTGCGGCAGTTTTCCTGATTCCAACAGGACCATCAAATCAGTCCCGCCCGCGAACGCCTTCCAAACACCGGGCTCGCGTGCCATTCGATCCAGCGCATCAGCCAGCGTCTTTGGCGCCTCCATTTCATATCCTGGAACGTACGATCTCATCCGCCCGGCCTCGTTGCGCGGCACGCCGCCACCACCGACTCGAAAATCTTGGTGTAGCCGGTGCAGCGGCAAAGATTCCCGGCAAGCCCTTCGCGAATTTCACTTCCGGTTGGCTGCGGATTCCGCTCAAGAAGATTCCGTGCGGCAAGAATCATCCCCGGTGTACAAATTCCACACTGTGCTCCGCCATGTTCGAGAAAAGCCTGCTGAATAGCGCTCAGCGTCGCCCCATCGGCAACTCCTTCGATCGTTCGAATGACTGCTCCATCCGCCTGCAACGCTGGCACCAGGCAACTGTTTACGAGCGCGCCGTCCATCTCAATCGCACAAGCCCCGCATTCACCCTCACCGCATCCCTCTTTTGTACCCGTCAAGCCCGTCTGTTCGCGCAGCATATCCAGCAGCCGCGCCATCGGATACGCGTCGAAGGTTACAGCTCGGCCATTGATTTCGCACTGCACGCGAATCTTGCGCGCCGGTTCACGCATGCACGGCTTCCAGCTTCCCGATCAGTTTCTCCGGCGTGATTGGAATTTCCCAGATATCCACACCAATCGCATTCGCCACCGCATTTGCGATCGCTGGGGCAGTTCCATCAAGTGGCAGCTCGCCAATTCCTTTCGCGCCCGCCGGCCCTCGCGCATACGGAATCTCTTCAAAGAAAACTCGAATCGGCGGAACATCCATCGCCGTGGGCATGATGTAGTTGGTCATCTGGCCGTTCACCATGCGGCCTTCCTGCCACACCACGTTTTCGTAAAGTGCAAATCCAATCCCTTGCGCCACGCCTCCTTCAATCTGTCCGGCCGCGAGCACCGGATTGATCACTTTTCCGACCTCTTGCACTGCAACAAAATCTTCCACGCGAATTTCCACGGTGCGTATGTCCACGGAAACTTCCGCGACGTAAACCGCCCACGCGTACGCGCCATACGCGTCGCCCTGGTATTTTCCGTCGTCCCAGTGAAGGTCTGTCGGATGCTGATATTTGATCAGTGATTGCAGCTCGCCGAATTGCTCAATATATTGGCCGCAAGCATTCGCAAACTCCTTCGCGCTGTATCCATCTTTCAGAAAACCACCCTCCACCAGCGATTTCTTGATAGCCAGCGCCGCTGATTCCACAAGTTTCCCCACGATCATCGTTGTGCGTGAAGCCACCGTCGGCCCGCTATTTGGTACCAACGCAGTGTCCGGCTGCATGATTTCGATCGCATCGCAATCCACACCGAGCGCCTCGGCCGCAATCTGCGCAAACACCGTATTCGTTCCTTGCCCCATCTCCGTGCTTCCCGCGCAGACCTGTATCTTCCCGTCGCGCATCGCGCGCACCAGCGCTTCCGATGCCAGGTATTCTTCTCCCGATCCCGTGAATCCTGCTCCATGCAAAAACGCAGCAAACCCAATTCCTTTTTTGATCGCGCCCCGCGGGTTCTCGTCCTGAAACCGACGGCGCTTCTCGTGATACCCGCTCAACTCCAGCGCGCGATCCAGTAGTTTGCTTAAATCCACTTTTTCTCGCACGATCTGCCCAAAGCTAAGCGTCTCCCCTTCACGAATGAAATTCCGCCGCCGCAATTCATCCGGAGCCAGGCCCACAGCATCGGCAACTCGATCCAAATGACGTTCTAGCGCAAATACGCTTTGCGGCGCGCCAAATCCGCGGAACGCCCCATGCGGCGGGGCATTCGTCGCTACGGCGCGGCTCCGAATTCGCACGTTCGGGCAATTGTACGGTCCCGCCGCGTGAATAGTCCCCCGCGATAGCACCACCGGCGAAAGCGTTTCATACGCCCCGCCATCCAGCGTAAAGTTGATCTCCATCGCCAGCAGTTTGCCCTCGCGCGTCACTCCGGTGCGGTGCCGCGTCCGCGACGGATGCCTCTTCGTCGTCGCCGCCATATCTTCCGCGCGATCGTAAATCATCTTCACCGTTTTCCCGGATTTCCATGCCAGCAGCGCCGCGTGTCCCGCGATCATCGACGGATATTCTTCCTTGCCGCCAAAACCGCCGCCCGTTTCGGTCTGCACCACCCGCACCAACTCTTTCGGCAATCCAAACAGGCGCACCAGCGCCTTGTGCACGTAGTAAGGGCATTGCAGCGATCCCCACACCGTCACTCCGTCAACGCGGTTCGCCTTTGCGATCATTCCTTGCGGCTCGATGTACAGCTGCTCCTGCGCTCCAGTCTCGTACTCTCCTTCGACAATAAAATCGGCGGAGCGCCAGGCGTCATCCACATCGCCTTTTTCAATCTGGTAGGCCTTGAAAATATTGTCTTCGCCCCAAATCACCTGCGCTCGCGCAAGCGAAGCCTCCATCGTGTGTACTGCGGGCAGTGGCTCGATCTCAATCCGTACCGCCCGCCGCGCCTCTTCCAGAAGATATTTGTCGGCGTGCGCTAGCAACAGCACCGCTCCTTCCGGATGATTGATCAACTGATCCGCCAGGCATGGTTGATCTTCGATCAGCAGCGCCACGCAGTTTTTCCCGGGAATATCTTTCGCCGTAACGATGGTAAATTCGTGCCACGGAATTCCCGATTCGAAATGAATGTCCAAGATTGTTCCACGCGCAACGGAACTCCGCACCGTCACACCGTAGATCATTTCGGGGAACGAAATGTCGTCCACATAGCGGGCGCTCCCGGTGACCTTCTCGCGCCCCTCCTTGCGTTGAACTGACTTTCCGATTTGCCGCGTGTCCATCTTGTTTGCTCCGCACCGAACAATTAATTGAAGCTTTCTCTTGCGGCCCCTGGCCATGCGCAGGTCATCGTCGGTCGCACTATGATTGCGTGAAATTGTAGCGCACCCCATTCGAATCCGCCCCAAATCCACACAAAAGTTTGCGATTTCGCGCAGCCGGCGGAATGCCGCGTTGATATTTCCCGGTGAGCAAGGCAGGCTGATACTTGGAATCTCAAATCATGACTGCCGAATTTATGCGCCGAGCCATCACTCTGGCCCTCGAAAACGTTCGCTCCGGCCGCGGTGGCCCATTCGCCGCGCTGGTCGTAAAGGATGTCTCCGTGGTGGCCGAAGGAGCCAACTGCGTTACTTCCGCCAACGATCCCACCGCGCACGCCGAAGTCGTCGCCATTCGCGAAGCCTGCCGCAAGCTCGGCGATTTTCAACTCACCGGCTGCGACCTCTATACCACCTGTGAGCCCTGCCCGATGTGCCTGGGAGCCATCTACTGGGCGCGTCCGGCTCGGGTATTCTATGCTTGCGTCGCTGCCGACGCCGCCGCAGCTGGTTTTGACGACGCTTTCATCTACGACGAACTAAAACTCCCGCTCGCCAACCGCCGCATGCCCATGCAGCAGCTTCTGCGCGACGAATCCCTGGCAATCTTCTCGGCCTGGAAAATTCAGGGAAAGAAAACTCCCTACTGAACACCAAGTGCGCCCCGCCGCAAAGTGTTTTAGAATAGTAGTATTGCAGCGATGGGCGTGTAGCTCAGCTGGGAGAGCACCTGCTTTGCAAGCAGGGGGTCACCGGTTCGATCCCGGTCACGTCCACCAATCAATTCAACGGTTTAGCAGAAGCGGAGGAAACGACCTCTCCGAGCATCCTCCTGCTCATTGCCGCACTCGCCGCAAGTAAGGAGCCGCACGTTCCCAAGCGGATTCTCCGTATCGCACCCAGCGCGAACTTTCCCGCGGCGTCAGCGCCAGCAGGTTCGAAACATGACTCATGGACGGATGCAAGTCCGCTGCCAGCTTGACCAGCGCTGTCAGCGGCACCGCCAACAACAGCCCCATTACTCCCCACAACCAGCCCCAAAACAGAATCCCAATCGTCGCCGCCACCGGCCCGATGCTTACCCGTGTCGCGATGAATTTCGGAATGAGAAAATTCGCAGATACCAGGTGCAGCACCACAATCGTCAGAGCAATCACGATATATGGTCCCGGCGTATCAAACTGCAATAGAGCGCCCGCAAGGGGAAGCGCAAGCGAAATGATCAGTCCAAAGAACGGCAGCAGGTTCAACAGCCCGCTGGCGATTCCAAGAGGGATAGCGCCTTTCATTCCGATGCTCATCAACATCAGCGTGGTCGCCACGCACATCATTGACCCAACAATCAGGTTGCCGGCCACGAACCCGCGAATCATCTGGCTTACACTGGCGATAAATCGAGATGCATCGGCCCTCGAGTTGAGCAGCGCATCCACTCGAACCGCAACCTGGTTCTTGCTGCATAGCATGAAAAACGTAAGAAATGGAACCACGCCAGCGATAATCAGTACGCCCCACACCGAACCCGCGCCGCGCACCAAATACGCGGGCCAGCTCGGCGATTCCTGCAATCGAACCTCGGAAACTTTCTTGGCAGGTTGCACGTCGTTGGTCAGGCTGCCGGCGCTTTGCTGGACTTTTTGGATCTTTCGGCTCAGCGGTTCAATGGCTTGCTGGATCCTCAGCGTATAGGCAGGAAGTTCCCCCGAAATATCTGCCGCTTTACCGTAGAGCTCGTAGCCCAGCAACCCAATGAGACTCATCCCAGCGAGCACAACTGAGGCCGCGGCTACTCCGCGCGGCAAACGCAGTCGCTCCAGTTGAACCACCAGCGGATCGAACAGGATCGCCAGAAATGCCGACAGCACGACCGTAATGCAGATCGAACTCGCAAAGTAGCTGAATACCGCTACCACCGCTGCCACCAATACGAACAGCAGCGTCGCGATTCTGCGCAGCAGCGCCTCAGATGTAGTTGAGGTTGAAGCTGCCGGTACAATTTCAACACCGCCCACATGACGCTCATCGCCGACGGCGTTCAGGTTTGTGAGTTCATTAGACATTCTGTTTGCGGCGAGAAAGCCAAGAAACTTGCCGGGATCGCTCCGCCCCATCCAAGGCGAGTGGTTTGGATCAATAGGCCGTCGCCGATCGCGACGAATTGGGATTCGCTGCTCGTGACCAGCGGAAAAATCGACAGTCGCACCGTTCGCAGCGAAATGGTCGGATAAAGAGCGCGGCGAGAATACTCCGTTGAAAGGTCCCTTTTCTTGGGCACCGGTGGATACGCACGCTCCTGCAATGTGGGCAACTCAACATTCCGCATGCCCCATACGATTGGGTAATTGACCAGACATATCACCATTTTCAAGGGATGCTGGTCGAAGGTCTGTTCGCTTTTGAACACACTTCATAGCGTGCGTGGTCAATCAGCATGTTGGACTTTCTCCGCAGACGGGTGGCGTAACGGTGGAAGCTGCTTCTGCTAATCGCTTGCCGTGTCCAAAACGGGACAGCGCCACACCTTTTGCGCCGCTATTGTAGCGGTGAAAGGTTTGGCGCATGCGGCTCTCAACTTCATTCGCTTGGACTACATCGTTGATTCCACAATTCTTATCTATGTCGCGTTCCGCTTGGAGCAAAACGAATTCGAACCCGCTACGTTATCGGCAAGAGAGCTCGCCGGCGCATCGCCGCCGACCGCTCCGCGCCCTCTTTGTGCATCTCGACGAAGAAGTCATCGATGCCTGCCGACAAGAGCTTGAGGCGGGGCAGTTTACGGTCCAATCCGATTTCACCTTGAACCTGGAACAATGCGCGGAGCAAGTGAGATTGCAACCGTACGACGTGATGCTGGTCGAGTATCCGAGTCCGGCTTGCAAGGAAGCGCAGATGCTGGAACTAATCCATCAACCCGTGCAGGAGATTCCGTTGATTTTTGTGACGGCTGGCATCGGAACGGAAACCATCGCAGCGCTAACGACGGAAGGCGTTTTTGAATATGTGGAGCGCAAGAATCTTTCCCAGTTACCTCTGGCTGTTCGCCGCCTGCTGAACGAGAAGAAACTGCGCGGCGAACTGGAAGAAGCCAAAAAGGCCCTGCGACATTCGCAATCGCTCTATCGGGCGCTGGCGGACAATCCCACTTACGGAATTTACAGGTGCGACGCGGACGGCCTGCTGCTCGACGTGAACCTCGCGTTAGTGACCATGCTTGGCTATCAATCCAGGGCGGAGCTCATGGAAGCGAACCGAGACTCCGAAATCATTCAGAGTCTCTGCGGTCATGCTTTTTCCAGGGGCGTTCCTGATACCAAGCGAATCGAGCCAATTGAAGTGGAATGGAAACGCAAAGACGGTACGACGCTGAAAGCCAGATTAAGCGGCCGGGGAATCCACGACGATCATGGCAACTTTGCCGGCCACGAGATTATTGCGGTGGACGTCACCGAACAGCGGACCCTGGAGAGCCAATTGCGCCATCAAGCTTCGAGCGATTCGCTGACCGGGCTGGCGAATCACGGACGGCTTTTCGAAGTGTTGCATGCAGAGATTTGCCGGTCGGAACGAACGGGACGTGAATTCTCGTTGCTGTTGCTGGACCTCGACGGTTTAAAGAAAATCAACGATCAGCATGGCCATCTGGTGGGCAGCCGCGCACTCTGCCGGCTTGCGCAGATCGTGACCGACTGCAGCCGTACGGTAGACACTGCGGCACGCCATGGCGGCGACGAATTCGCACTGGTGCTTCCGGAAACCGGAGCAGGCGCTGCCCGACTGGTAGGGCACCGGATCCGCGAACTGCTTGCGAAGGACAGCGAAGAACCGGCGCTTTCCGTCAGCGTAGGGGTTGCCGCGTACCCTAGCGACGCCAACACCATTGGGACGCTGTTGTACGCTGCCGACAGAGCACTCTACGAGATGAAAGAAAAGCAGCTAACCACGGCAAATCCTGGCTGCGACCCGCAGCCCCTGGCTAACCTCGCAGATCGCGAAGTTCTGTCCAGCCCGGACTGAGTTCGAACAATATCGCGGGCTGTGCGGTATCGAACATCTTTGCCCGGAAGAACCACTCATACTGCGAACGTGCTTGGAATTCCGAACTGGAGTTCTCGAGCCAGGAGGAAGTACAAGTGCATCACAACTATCGTTTTCTATTCAGTGCTTTGTTTCTAACTGTAGCTCTCGCTGCGCCATCGGCAATGAATGCAGCAAGCAAGCCGCAAGACAACGGACGTCAGGAAGAACATCGCGACGACGACCACAACCGAGTCTATGACCGCGACCACAGGGACTATCACAACTGGAATGACAACGAAGACCGCTCCTATCGCGTATACCTGGGCGAAAGACACCGCGAGTACCACCCATTTGTTGAATTGAGAGTAAAAGAACAAAGGGCCTACTGGAATTGGCGCCACCATCATCCAGATCACGACAACCGCTAGCCGATTGTTGCGCTGCGCTCAGCGGAAGTTCAGAAGGACGAGACGAATGGAGTGTGTCCTGACGGGACCACTCCATTCGCCACTCCGTTGGCTTCAAATTCTAATATGAGCGGTATGGACTTGGGGGGCAGATGAATGATTCGGGTCACGAATCCAAGGATGGGTCGCAAGGCGGCGGGCATCGCCATTCTGGAGACAGCGCACAATATTTGCTGAAGACTGAGCAGCACATCCTGCAGTTGATCTCGGCAAGAGCGCCGATCGCGAAAATAATGAATGAAATCTGTTACGCGCTCGATTGTCAGATCGGCAATATGGTTTCGGTGGTCGCGCTGTCCGATGGTGATTCCATGAGCGCTGGACAAATCGCCGAAAATGCCGCGCTTTTTGGACTTCATGTTTTCTTTGCAACGGACATTGCCACCGATGGTGGCGAGCGGCTGGGTACTCTGGAGATGTACTCGATTGTTCGCCGCAAGCCTACGCCCCGCGAGCTTCCATTAATAGCACGGGCGGTCTGTTTGGCCGCGATTGCCGTGCGCCGCGCGGTGACTTGCGATGTCATCAATTGTGCGATGCAGGGAGATCGCCTGCTCCGCCGTTTCGTGGCGCAGCAGCCGGCTTCAATGAACTGATTGGGCATCCGCGAATCTACCTGCTGGCGAGTGCAATCGCAGTTGTAAGGAGCACTTCGGATTGCGCTAATCGTGCAGTACCACACTCAGCAGGGAAGTATTGACCTGCACTCCCCCGTTGTACCTGATGAATCCCAACTTTTTGAATTTATTCATAAAAAAATTGACTCTCGAACGCGTGGTGCCAATCATCTCAGCCAACGTTTCCTGAGACATTTTGGGAAGTAGCCCGTGTGGCTGGTCGTCATTGCCATAACGGGAAAGCAGCAAAAGTGCCCGGGCCAGCCGCTTCTCGCTGGAGTTGAACAGCTGATCGATCAAGTCTTCCTCGATGCGGATGTTTCGCGCCAGCATGAAATTGATGAACCGGTCGGAAAGCGCATGCTCCTCGTGCAGCACCTTAAACATCTCACGCTTCTCGATCATCAGTACGGTGCTGGGCAGCATCGTGGTTGCCGTCCCCATACGTCTGGACTGACCCGCCAGACAGCCCTCGCCAAAAAAGTCTCCCGGCCCGAGTATCGCCACGACCGCTTCCTTGCCAGCCGAACTGAGGACCGAGAGCTTCACACTGCCCTTCTGCAAATAAATTGCGCTCCTGGCGGGGTCGCCTTGAGAAAAGATGACCTCATTGCGTTGGAATTCCTTCACGGTTCGTTCCACCCCGGCCGAATCGAGAAAAGCCTGAACGTCGAACTCTACTTTGCTTGTGGGCCCACTCTTAATTTTCTGTTTGCTCGGACTCACGATAGTTTTCTGCCTCCCTGAGAAATCGGGTGGAATTTTGCAACCGGCTGCGCCGGCGCTTCCCACACTTCCAATTCGAACGATTTCTGGGTGTTGTCTCGATTCAGTTTGACCGCTTCTGCCCGGCGGATCTGTTCTTCAACGATTCTTCTGACAATCTCGATCGGAACCTGCTCGAAATGTGTTTTCGTTTGCAGCACAACAACTCCTTGAAATCACCTAGACCCTAACATCGAAAAAACCATACGGGTCATATCCTTTTGACGGCGATTGGTGGAATTAGCTGGGGTACAGCGCTGCGACTGTCCGAGCATAGGATAGGTGCGCCGCCGCGCAGCCCTTTTGTTCAATAACGCACACTCCGCTTATTTCAGTTGCAGGACTCGTTACGGCGAGATACGATAGCGCCACGTTTCTTTAGCGGCTCGTCGCTAGATAGGATTGTATGGGGCGCACTCAGCGCAAGGCGGTGCCAATGCACTTCAAAACCATGGTACAAGCGGACGTGCCACAAGGCCGAAACGGCAAGCACAAACAGATTGTCACCACCATCCTGAAAGACCTGGACAATCTAAAGGCGAATTCTGCACTAAAGGTACCCTTGGCGGAATTGGCGGAATCAAAAGAAAAAATTCGCTCCGCTGTGAATCGCGCAACGCGCAAAACTGGGCGCAAGGTGGAAACGGCCAGTGACGCCAATTTCTTGTACCTCTGGAACGTGACCGACTAGCGGGAAGTGGCCTGCAGCTCCTGCCTATCTATCCCTCTTGGTAAAATCCGCGCTTTTCCAGGCTGCATCACTTACAACTCAGATCGCCTCTAGTTCTGAAAACCCACAAACCGCTGATTGCGCCGTTGCTATCGATCAAGAGTCCGCCAATCGCGAAAAAGACTGGGCATCGATTAGCTGCGATCGAAACCCTCAGCTGTGCACAAGTGAACAGACTGGTTCGCTTGCATTCACTAGGATGAACCAGCTGCAAAAAGACAGCTTCGCCGGCAGCATCCGACAATCCACAATCAAGATCGATGCGTCAGGCGAGAAAGTGTCTCGCAACACAGACAGAAAAGACAACAGTTATGCCTATCCTTAACGTTCTTCTAGTCCTCATCGTCGTCGGTTTCCTCTTGTGGCTGGTGAATCGCTTCATCCCCATGGCTGGAAGTATTAAGTCGATCTTAAACGGCGTCGTCGTGATCGGCGTGGTGCTCTGGCTCCTGGATATTTTTGGCATTTTTCATTCGCTCTCGCGAGTTCGTGTCGGCTAGCCGGACACCGGCCTGAATTTTGTACGCTCGAGATCACTCAATGAGAGGCTCTGTGCGCGAACCCCATCCTCGGATTTCAAGAAAGAAAATCGGTAGAAACAACGGAGATTACAAGATGAAACGAACTAGACTCATCCACACCGCCGCGTTTTTCCTGGCGCTCGGAATGATTGGGCCCCTCGAAGCAAGGCAGGATAAACCGGAGAAACAAGAAGAAAAGGCCAAACCACAAACGCAAGAGAAGCAAGCCAAGCCTGAGAAACAACAACAAGCCAAAGCCCCAAAACAGCAGCAAGAGGACAAAGCTCCTAAACAGGATCAACCAGCCAAGGCAGCGAAGCGGGAGCAACCGGCTAAGCCTGCACAACAAAAGGACGAAAAGGCCGCAAATCGGAGCGAGCAGCCCCAGAAGCACACGGAAAAACAGCAAGCGACCTCCAATTCTGCAAAACGTCAGCAACCAGCCAAGGCGCAACAGGAGCAAACCGCCAAGCCCGAAAAGCAGCAGCAAGCCAACAGTCAGGCACAACCGCAACGCCAACAGCATGCTGGTTCTTCAAATTCTCCCAAGCGCACACAGCAGGCTGAAGCCAGGCAACGGGCGCAACCGACACTTCGCTTGAGTGAGCGGGGCAGCGGCCGCATTCCCGATGACCGTTTCCGTTCCAATTTTGGCCGCGAACATTATTTTCGCATCGGCGAACCAGTCCTGGTCGGTGGATATTCTCGATTCCAATACGGCGGTTTTTGGTTTGGATTTGTTGAACCGTGGCCCTCAGGTTGGTACTACACCGACGACGTCTACATCGATTACGTGGATGGCGGTTATTACATGTACGACCCGTACTACCCCGGCGCGCGCTTTGCTATCAGCGTCGTGATTTAGCTGCAGTCGCTGCAAGTTATTCGAGTACCTCTCCGTTTCGGCGCGAATTTTGCGCAGCAGCAGGACAACGTCGCGGGGACGGAGGAATTTGGTCACGCTGGTCGAATTCATCGGAGAAGGAGCAAAAAATGCTTGGAACCATCCTGATCGTGTTTTTGATTCTGGCACTTGTAGGCGCATTTCCGCGCTGGACGCACAGCCGCGATTGGGGCTACTTCCCGACCGGTGGCGTCGGGCTGGTTCTCGTGGTGGTCCTCGTGCTCGTATTGCTCGGGCGGATTTAGATTCCGTGTTGGTCTCAGACTGGAGGTTGGCCATGGACGAATCCAAACGAAGTGCGGTTAGTTTTCTTGAGAAGGAAATCAAGACCTACAAGGCGCTCTCTTTATTCTTGTTGAAGAAGGACCTTAACGATCATGTTCGCGTCGGCGGGAAGAAAGTCATGATCAGTCCGGCCTTCTATAAAGACAGAATGAAGGAAGCGAAAAAAATTGTCTCTGAACTCAAAAAAACGAATTAACTGGCAGCGTTCATGCCGCTTTGTCCCCAGTAACAGCAGACGATCGCTGCTTCGCCTCGTTGCTACCGCTCTGGTCTTGCTGTTATGCACCGGTGGCGTGTTCGCATATTCTGTGCTCACCCACGAGGAGATCGTCGATCTCGTTTGGAGCGATCAACTCCGCCCGCTGCTTCTCAAACGCTTTCCATCTCTTACCGAAGACCAGCTCAAAGAAGCGCATGGCTACGCGTACGGCGGCGCCGTGATTCAGGATCTCGGCTACTATCCGTTTGGCAGCGTCGAATTCAGCAATCTGGTGCATTACGTCCGCAGCGGCGATTTTGTCCGCGAGTTGCTGGCGCAAAGTCAGGATGCCGACGAGTACGCTTTCGCGCTCGGTGCGCTCGCCCACTATGCTTCGGACATCGCAGGCCATCCCGCCGTCAATCAGTCCGTTTCCATTCAATATCCCAAGCTGCGCGCGAAGTACGGCAATTCCGTCCGATACGCCGAAAACCACACTGCGCACCTGAAAACCGAATTCGGATTCGACATGGTGCAAGTAGCGAAGAATCGCTATGCCTCGCAGCAGTATCACGACTTCATCGGCTTCCAGGTTTCTAAGCCACTGCTCGAACGAACGTTCCCCATCGTGTATGGCGTGGAACTAAAAGACGTCTTGCCGCACGAAGATCTCGCAATCGGTTCCTACCGTTTCGCCGTTGGTCGCATGATCCCGGAAATGACCAAGATCGCGCTGCGCACTCACAAAAAAGACATGATGAAAGAATCGCCGGACTTCGCAAAACAGAAATTCCTCTACCGGCTATCGCGTTCTGATTACGAAAAAGAGTGGGGCAAGGATTACAAGAAAGACGGCTTCAAGACTCGTTTCTTCGCGGTTCTGCTGCGATACATGCCCAAGGTCGGACCCTTCAAGGCTCTCGCTTTCAATAACCCCACCTCGAAAACCGAAGACATGTATTTCAAGAGCATCAACACCACTGTTGACCAGTACCGCCTTCTTCTTGCCCAAGTCCGCGCAGGCTCGTTAGTGCTGCCCAACGACGATTTTGACACCGGTAAAGAAACCGCCGCCGCCGAATATTCTTTGACCGACGACACCTACGCGAAGTTGTTAGCGCAGCTTACCGAGCGCAAATTTGCCTCCACGTCGCCCGAACTGCAAGAGAACATTTTGAATTTCTATCGTGATCTCTCGCTGCCTCTCGAAACAAAGAAGGACTCCGCCCGCTGGCAGAGCGTGCTTGCTTCGCTGGACCAGTTGAAGGTGTTCACGCCGGCCCCAATCGTTGCCGCCAGCCCTGCCAACTGATCGCCAACCATCTGCAAAAGTGTGCTGAAGTGTACAGACTCATTCCCGGCAATCAGCGAGAATGGAGTCGTAAGAAAACAGCAAGAAGACCTCCGCGAAGACCTCAGCAGTTCTTGTCTGATTGTCTCGGCCAAAACTTACCCGGCGGAAAACCGCTAAGTTTGAACCGGCTGCCGCGAAAAAGTTTCGGCATTACAGCGCGAAGTGTCGGCTCAGAGTCAAACTTATGAAACCAATGGCACTGCTCGGTATTGTACTCATCATTCTTGGCGGCCTGGCGCTGGCTTATCAGGGATTCACCTACACCCATCAGGAAAAAGTTCTTGATGTCGGGCCGATTCACGCCACTGCCGAAAAGCAGGACCACGTTACTATCCCGCCGATTCTTGGCGGCCTCGCTTTAGCAGGTGGCATTGCGTTGCTCGTATTTGGCGGAAAAAAGAGTTCGTAGCTCGAATCCGTACTAATGTCCCGCCTGAGAGTCGGGCCACGCATCTCCCTCTCGTTTGACAAGTTTTGCTAACGCTCTTCAGTGAAATATTTGTTCTGAAGCAATTCGATCGTAGTGGAAGTATGACCTTGGAGGTCAGCAATGAAGAAATACTTGGTAGCCGCAGCATGTCTTACGCTTATCTCTGGCGCGATCTATGCCAGAAAACTGAACAAAGAACAAAAACGCCTGGAAGAGTGCGGCGTTGTCATGCAAGAAGTGCTCAACGTTCCCGATAACATTCCGCAAGAGCTTCTCGACAAAGCCGAATGCGTCATCGTCATTCCATCCGTCAAGAAGCTGGCGTTCGGAGTCGGAGCGGACTATGGCCGCGGCGCCATGATTTGCCGTACCGGCGAACATTTCCGCGGACCTTGGGGCGCGCCCGCAATGTACGCGCTTGAAGGCGGCAGCGTCGGTTTCCAAATCGGCGGCGAAGCCACAGACCTCGTCCTGCTAGTCATGAACGGCAGAGGCATGGATTCGATTCTTAGCAGCAAAGTTAAGCTGGGCGCCGACGCTTCCGTTGCCGGCGGACCCAAGGGCCGCGATGCTTCTGCGGACACTGATGCCTGGATGCGTGCTGAAATTCTCAGCTACTCGCGTTCACGCGGTTTGTTTGCCGGAGTCTCCCTGGAAGGTTCCACCATCCGCCCCGACGATGAAGCTAGCGAACAAGTGTATGGTCACGCCATCAAGGCCAAAGAAATCGTGAGAGGCAACAAGATGGGCGTGCCGGAAACTGGCCGTCACCTCGTCGAAGTTCTCCAAAAGAGCGCGCCGCGTAACGAATCGGAACATGGTTCGAATCAGTAGTACAAAATAAACGGCTCGCCGGCATCTGTCAGACTCTGGCGAACCCCGAATGATAAGGCCCGCCGCAAAGGTTGAACATATCTCCTTTGCGGCGGCTCTTGTTTTTTGTGTTGATCCAGCGCGGAACGTAAGATCGATCAGCTGTGGCGCCGGTCGTTGCTATGCTCCGAATGGCCGTTTGCGTCAAGCCAGTTCAGCAATGCGCGAATACTGCCATGCGCCAATGCGATGCTCGAATCTGCGGCGCCGTAATACAGATTAATGGTGTCGTTATCCGCCGCGATGGTGTAGCCGCAGGGAAATACCACATCTTGTACATCTCCATGCCGCTCGTAATCTGCTTCCGGCGCGAACATCCAGGAATCTCCCCGCCCCAGACATTTTTCCGGTTGCTCAAGATCGAATAGCGCAAGACCTAGCCGATAGATCGAACTCGATGGCGTTCGCCTTACGCCGTGGTAAATCATCAGCCAGCCTCGTGAAGTTTCAATCGGCGGTGGCGACATCCCAATCTTGTTGGCATCCCACCACGCACCTCGCCGTGCTTCCAGCATCAGCTTGTGACTCCCCCAATGACGCAGGTCGGGCGAGTACGAAATCCACACATGCGCCCCGAGCGGTGTCATCGGGCGATGGATCAGCGCCCAATATCCGTTGATCTTGCGTGGCAGCAGCGCCGCGTCTTTGTCATCCGGAGGCATGACCACGCCGATTCGTTCGAAGCTGCGAAAATCTTCGGTCATCGCTAGGGACACGCCCGGACCGCCGCGAGAATACGATGTATAGGCAATCGCATATTTCTTAAGTTCCGGCACATAGGTGATGCGTGGGTCTTCAATTCCCCAAATCTCCTCGGGGAATTTCTCTGCGTCCGGCAGCAGTGTCGGTTCGCGATCAATTTGCCAGCCATCAACGCCGTTCACCGACCGAGCCACGCAGAGGTGCGAAAGTCCACGGCGGTCTTCGACCCGGCACAGCAAGAGTGTCGAGCCATCCGGCATCCGTGTTGCGCCCGCATTAAATACGCTGTTGATCGAATACGGCCAATCCTTGCCGCTCAAAATAGGATTGCCGGCGTGCCGGTGAAAAAGTGTTTCGTATTTTTTCATCGCTGCTTTCATGGATTTATTCGGACTCCTTTAGTCAATGCTTCTGCCTTGCTCGCTAGTCCCAAACTCGTTTTCCGGCTTATTGGACCTTGTTTCCGGTACCGTCAGATTCTTCCAATTTACGCATTTCGAGCAGCGCCATCAGAAAGGACAATGTGGATTCGGCGCCCTGATTCTCGTTGGCGCGGTCGGGATGCAGGCCGTCGCGGCAGCCGCCGGTGGTCGCATCGTATAGCGCGATTTGCAAATCGTTGTCTCCCAAAAACCAGTTCATCGCGGACCACGCTTCCTTGCGCCAGCGGCCTTTTCCGGTCGCCCGATAAGCCTGCAAACACGCGGAAACCATCGCACAGGCCTCGACAGGTTGTTGATCGAAACGCGCCTTTTCTGTTTTTTGCGAATAGAATCCCAGCGAGCCAATTGGAACAAAGTGGCCTCTCACCTCGCATCGCTGGATTGTGGCCAGCCAATCCAGCGCGTCAAGCCCTGCCGCGACCATTTCATCATTTGCAGCGCGCATTCCCGCTCGAACCAAGGCCTGCGGCAATCGTGCATTTGAATACGCCAAACCTTTTTCGAACCAGTTCCACTCGGCGGAATGATTCGCACGGTACGAACTTAATAGCCGGTTTGCCAGTTCGTCGGAGGCGCCCAGTGCAGCGCGGTCTCCAGGAAACGAGTCCAGATACTCCTGCAAGCCGAGCAGCGCGAAGGCACAAGCTCGTGGGCTCTTGAATTCGACTGCGGCTGGGATAGCCAATTCAAACATGCGCCCCGCCGCTCCCCGCCAGCCCGCATCTTTGGAACGGCCGAGGACCGTCCCTAATCCCCAAAGAGCCCGTCCGTGACTGTCTTCTGAGCCACACAGCTCCTGCCATTGCCGTTCATAACTCAAACAATTTCTAAAGCGCTTGGTCTCAGGGTCGAATGCCAGCCACAGAAAGGCCAGATATCGAGAAGCCAGATCAGTTGCGCCTTTTACCGCGCCAGCTCCGAACTCCTCAAGCAGAATCGCCACGATCAACGCGCGGGCGTTGTCGTCCGTTGAGTAGCCCTCCGGATAGTTCGGAATCGTGAACACCGCATGCTCGACAATCCCAGTCTGGTCGGTCATCCGATACAGGTGATCCAAATTTACTGACGGAAGCCGGTCGAGCTTTTTTTCGGTGTTTCGTGCCAAAAAAGTGGCGCGCGGATTTCGTAATCGCTCGTTATAAATGCGTTCAAAACTTTTCATATATTTCTGCGCCACCCGGCTCCAGATCATGTCCCGGGCATACAGATACGCGCGTTTCCGCATGGCATGTCTCGCCGTGCTGTTGTCCAGCAGTTCCACGGTTTTCGACGCGATGGCTTCCGGATCATCAAACGGGACCAGCACCCCGCGTTCATCGTCCAAAAGTTCGATGGCATGCAAGTACGGTGTCGAAATGATTGCCTTGCCGGCGCTTAGAGCATAAGCGAGCGTGCCCGAAACAACTTGCGCCTTGTGTTTGTAAGGCGTGATGTAAATGTCGGCAGCCCCGATCAGTTCCACCATCTCCTGCGGACTCACGAATCGGTTGCGGAAGATAACGCTGGATTCGACGCCCAGGTCCTTCGCGAGTTTCTGCAGGTATTCCCGGTATTTATCGCCCTCGCGCCGCAGGATATGCGGATGCGTGACGCCGGAAACCATGTAAACAACATTTCGGTGCTTGGACAGAATGCTGGGCATCGCCTTAATAACGTTTTCGATGCCTTTGTTTGGCGACAGCAGGCCAAACGTCAATAAAACTTCCTTCCCTTCCGTGCCAAATCCATCCTTATAGAAAGTCGGGTCGGTGAATGGCAAATCAGGAATGCCGTGAGGAATCAGATCGATCTTTTCAGTCGGAACGTGGAACGTTTCTTGCAGAATGTCCGCGGATTGTTGGCTCATGACGATCAAGCGGTCCGAGAGTGTCACAATCTCTTCCATCACCGCGCGCTGGTCTGGATCCGGTTCGCGCAGCACGGTGTGTAGAGTTGTTACAAACGGCATGTTCAGCCGGCGAAGAAGCTCGAGAACATGCGCTCCCGCACGGCCGCCAAAAATGCCATATTCGTGTTGCAGGCATACCAAATCGATGTTGCTGAAGTTCAGAAAGTCCGCAGCCTGCCGGTACGAAGCGAGATTGTCCTCCGATAATTCGAACCGCACCCGCGCCGGGTACGCATACCCTTCTTCGGTGTCGTTCACCGGCAGCGCCAGCAATTCGGTCGCGCCATATTCGGCGTGGATCGCATCGCACAAATCCGTGGTGAACGTCGCAATCCCGCAGTGCCGCGGGAGATAATTGCCGACCACTGCGATTCGATTGGGTAGCGCTGGATGCCCTGGAACCGCCAGTGGCGCGGCTGGCATCCTTTCCAAGCTGAGGGATTCCACTTCAATCAGTGACAATGTTTCAGAAATTTGATTTATTTTCGCCAAGGACATCCGCTTTCTGTAACACACCAGCTGCGGATGAATCTCCGCATTGCGACTCGAAAACCACCTGCGTTGTTGGTGCTTTAGCGGCCGGGTTTGATCTGCTAAAACCGGCTTTCGCCTCGCATCTCAGAGAGGAAGTTGCGGCGCTTTACTCGTGCAAGACCACCGTCAACAGCGACTTGTTGACTTTGATTCTTCCGTTGTATTCGATAAAACCCAACTTCCTGAATTTGTTCATGAAAAAGTTCACCCGCGAGCGCGTCGTTCCCACCATGCTGGCCAGCGTTTCCTGGGAAACCTTTGGCAAGACCCGCACCGGTTGGTCTTGCTTTCCGTAACGCGCAAGGAGTAGCAGCGTTCGTGCCAGTCGCTTTTCGCTGGAATTAAAAAGTTGGTCGATCAAATCCTCTTCGACCCGGATGTTGTGCGCCAGCATGTAGGCAATAAAGTGGTCGGATAGTTCGTGCTCGGCGTGCAGCACCCGCAATAGCTCGCCTTTCTGCATTACCAGAACCGTCGAAGGCGTCACGGCTGAGGTGGTTCCCATTCGAAGCGTCTGACCTGCCATGCATCCTTCGCCGAAAAAATCACCTGGGCCGAACATCGCCACCACTGCCTCTTTACCCGAACCGTTCACCACTGACAGCTTCACGCCGCCCTTTTGGATGTACATCACGGTCTCCGCGGGCTGGCCTTGCGAGTAGATGGATTCGTTTCTGCGGTACTCCATGACCTTTCGCGCAATTCCCGCGGTGTCGAGAAAAGCCTGCGCATTGAACGAATCGGGAAGCAAGCCGTTTTTAGGTTTGTTATTTTTGTGAACTTTCATCTTCAGCTCAAAACACCCTCACGCCATAGCCGTTGTAGGCCACCATTCACTGTACCAAGATCGTTCTGTCGAAACTGTGCAAAACAGAACAGCGCACCGCCTCCAGCAGCGACTAACCTGTTCACCTAGACGGCGAGAAGGAGCAGCATTAGCCGGAACTCAGGGCTGGGCTCGGCTGTGTTGCTCCTCTCGCCTTCCCACCCTTCGGGCTTCCGAATCGTTGGCACCGATAAATCTGACTTTGTAGTTGCGACCGCGAATTCCAGCGTTCTGCATCCTGCGCAATTTTGCAGACGAAAATCGCTCAAGGCATGAACCTCCCTCTTTCGGCTTCGGATCTCGCGAATCTCAATCGGCCCCTTGATTTCTTACTTTTCAGAATTGGCGGAGAAAATGAAAACAACTCGTAATACGTTCCTGATTCTTGCCGTTTTGCTCTTCACTGTGCCTATGCTCTGTGCGCAGGATTTCTCGAAGTACCGTGGTTTTGCAATCGGCACGCGGCTGGCGGACGTTCTGAAACGCGCCGACAAAAGCGCCCTCGATATCAATATCACCCACGCTGGCGCACCACTCCTGCAGGAGTTGACCTGGTGGCCGCCAACGCTTCCCGGCGCCTCTTACCAGCCCGATAGCGTCGAAAGAGTCCTTTTTTCCTTTTATGACGGAAAACTCTACAAGATGTCGGTGACTTACGATCAAGCCGCCACTGAAGGGATGACTGTCACGGATATGGTGAAGCTCGTTTCGGTCAAGAACGGCTCACCGACAAGTGTTGCACCAGAAGCGGATCCCAAACTGAATGTGGGGTACGATTCTGAGGACCGGCTGGTTGCGTCCTGGAATGATGCTCAGTATTCCTTCGACCTTGTCCGCTCTACCTTCAGCGATCATTTTGGCCTTTTGATTTATTCCAAGCGAGTCAACACTGAGGTCGAACTTGCCATTGTCGAGGCTGCGAAACTCGCGAAACTGGACGGCCCTGCGAAGGAAGCCGAGCGCCAGAAGAAGCACACTGACGACCTCGAAACCGCGCGACAAAAGAACCTGAAGCAGTTTCGTCCCTGAGCACCACAGTCCGGGCGCGAATTTCTGGCCAACATTGTTGATGGCCGGGTCCTTAAATCGATCGGCCGGCGACAGAAGTGCCGTCAACCGAACTCGCGGCCGGAGTCGGTGCTATCCCTCGCCTCGTCAGTAGCGGTCGCGCACGTATGCCGCTGGCGCGGAGGCGCGCAGACACATTAGCTCAATCGCACTTGGTAGCTCACCGTCACAAACTGTGCCGATCTAGCCTCCTGAGCGTTTGAAATATGCCTTGATCCTATCGGGAATACAGCCAACCTCGGGGTAGATTATCCCAACGTTCCCTGCAACACTTCGCGCAACACTTCCTGTTTGCGCTGTTCTAATTTGTTTCCTTGCGAAGTCAAATAAAACACGTCGATCGCTTTTTGCCCTTCAGTATCGATCAACGCCACCTCAATATTGCAGTCCAGCCGCGCCAGCGCCGATCCCATGTCATACAGCAATCCGGCGCGATCCTGCGTGACCACTTCCAGCAGCGTGCTGTGCGCCGACGCCGCATCATCGAAGCTCACACCGGTCGTAATGGCAACCTTTGGCGGCCGCGCGCGGCTCGCCGACTCGCGGCTCTGCAACAGCGGCTCCAGCGCCGCCTTGCCAACCAGCACATCTCTCAAACTCGTTAGGAATCGCTCCACTTCACTCGGATTCAGCTCCAGCGTACGGTGCAGGTCCGTGAAGTGGAATGTATCCAGCACCACTCCCGCCGCGTTCGCAAATGCATCCGCCTTGATAATGTTCATGCCCCACGCCGCCAGCACTCCGGCAATTGTGGAGAACAATCGCGGACGGTCAGCCGTAAGCAACGTCAGCGAAAATCCGTGCCGCTCCGCCTTTAACTCAGTCTGCAAGGGCGCACTGCCCAGCTTCCGGTAAAGCGCAAAATGTCCGGCAATTTCTCCTGCCGAGTGCACCGCCATATAACGCCGCGGAAATCCTTCCAGAAACCGCTCGATCTCCGCCTTCGTTGCGCCGCCTGCCGCCGCTTGAATCTGCTCCAGCAGCGAACTCTCATCCGAAGCATGCAGCCGGTCGCGGTCAAGGCTTCGGCTGTAATCATTCGCGGTCGCCACAAATAGTTGCCACAACATCTCCGCTTTCCACGGCGTCAGCGCCTCCGGATTGACCGCGTGAATGTCCGCGTACGTTAGCAGGCACAATCGCTGCAGCCGCTCGAGCGTTCCAACCGTTGCCGCAAACGCCGATACCGTTGTCGGATCAAAAATATCCCGTCGTTGTACTGTCGCCGACATATCCAAATGGTGCTCGATCAGGAATCGCACCTCGGCCTCTTCTTCCGGCATCAATTCTAGCCGCGATGCTGCGCTTTCCAGCGCGGTCAGACTTCCTTGCACGTGATTTTCCACCGGCATTCCCTTGCCGGTGTCGTGCAACAGCAGCGCGAAAATCAGCAGGTCGCGCCGCTCCTGCATTTTCCAGATTGGCGCAAATTGCGTTCCTCGCGTGTCCGGCGGCTCGGCCAGTGCCTGCAAATGTTCGATCGTGCGCAACGAATGTTCGTCCACCGTATAGCGATGATAAAAATCCCGCACCACCAGCGAATCAATCGTTCTCATCTCCGGCAGAATCTCCATCAGGATGCCCAGCCGGTGCATCGGACGCAGCGCCATTCCCGGCTAATCCGCCGCCAGCATCTCCTTCAGCGTGTCCCAGCTCATCACCTGGTTCAGCGCTTCCACTTCCGAGTGCGAAACCACGTACGCAATGCTTCGCTCCGCGTCGCGGCTCAACGGCGTTCCCGTCCGCGCCGCCTCGGTAAACAACGAATAAATGATCGAGCGGTCCGCCAGCGCTGCTTGATCCAGAATTTCAAACTGCCCGCCACGAATCGCGAAGTGCGCTCCGCTTGGCAGCGGCTCCGGCTTCGTAACACTGCGCGCCGCACTAAAAAACCGCTCCCGTAGCGAGAGCGGTTGCGCCATCTTCTGATCCAGATATCGCAGCAATTGGCGGTTCAACGTACGCGCGTGGCGAAAATATAGCCGCATCCACTCCGCCGCGTTCCGCTCAACGCCGTCGCGCACCGCCAGCGAACGTTTCGCGGCTTCTTCCTGCATTTCGTACGTCAGCGTATTGTCATTCCGCGCGTTGCTGTAATGCAGCAGACATCGAATTGAACTCTGAAACTCCACTGCCTCCGTTGCGGTCTCTTCATCCGCCGCCGTCAATCCGCGCAACTCCGGACGGTCACCTAAAATCTGCCGCAGCCAGAACGCCGCCTGGTAATCTCGCAATCCACCCGGCGCCTCTTTGACGTTCGGCTCCAGATGAAAAATCGTATTTCCATAGCGCGCCAGTCGCTCTTTCGTCAACCGATGCAACTGCGAAAACAAAAACGTCCTCGACTGTTTCTCCGACGGCGGCAGCACCTTCTTGTCCAGCTTGTCGAAGAGTTCCTGATCTCCCGAAAGAAATCTGCGGTCCAGCAGCGCCAGATGAAACTCCGCATTGTCTTCTTCGATACGCTTGCACTCATCGATCGTTCGGCCCGCGCTGCTTACCCGAAACCCCAAATCCCACATCGTCCGCGCAAATTCGGAAATGAACGGGCGAAACTCCACCTCGGTTTTTTCGTTTTCAAACAAAAACAGGATGTCCAGGTCGGAGAAGGGAAATAGCATCCGCCGGCCGTATCCGCCCAGCGCCAACAGCGCCAGCCCATCCGCCGGCGAGTCGTGCACCTTCATCACATCGCCAAAAATTTGCTGAATCATGCTGTCCGCCAGCTCGCACAGCGCGTGCAGCGTTTCCTTCGCCGGCGCTCCCGCGTCAAACTTCGCGCGGATTCGCTGGCGCTCCGCTTCCACTTGCGGTACGAGGGCACTTAACGGTTTTGCAGGACCTGGCATTTTTCTTGCTTGGGGCGGTTCCGGCGGGAAGCCGGATCGGGCGGCGGTGGACACGAACTCAGAGCGCGCTTTCGCCGCGCTCTTCATTGCGGATGCGGATCGCCTCTTCCACCCGCGATATAAATATTTTACCGTCGCCAATCTTTCCTGTCTTGGCAGTTTTCAGGATGGTGTCCACAACGGTATTCACCAGCTTGTCCGGCAGCACCATCTCCAGCTTAATCTTTGGCAGCAGGTCCACCGTGTATTCGCGGCCGCGGTACACCTCGGTGTGGCCCTTCTGGCGTCCGTGTCCGCGCACTTCCGTCACCGTCATTCCTTCAATTCCAACCTCGCGCAGCGCGTCCTTCACCGATTCGAACCGCGATGGCTGAATGATGGCTTCCAGTTTCATCATGGATATTTCGCTCCGCCCTCCGACACCTTCGCCGTTTTATGTAGCAGCGGGTTTATCCCGCTGCCTCCGTGCTACGCGTCCAGGTAATACGCTTCTTCGCCGTGCTGCGAAATGTCCAGGCCTTCCGTTTCCGCTTCTTCGTTTGCGCGGAAGCCCGTCAGCAAATCCGTAATCTTCAAAATGACGATGGTGCCAACCAGCGCCAAGCCCCACGCGATCAGCACTCCCACCAGTTGGTTGCCCACCTGGCCCCAGTGGCCGTCCAACCCACCCGCCGGCTTGCCTGCGCCGAAAATCGGGTTCACGATCTGTTGCGCGAAGACTCCCGTCAACAACGCTCCGATCGTTCCGCCCGCACCATGAACGCCAAAAGCGTCCAGTGCGTCATCATACCCGAAAAGCGCCTTGACCTTCGTGACCATCAGGTAGCATGCAACGCCGGCCACCAGTCCAATCGCCAGCGCCGGCATCGGCTTCACGAAGCCAGCCGCAGGCGTAATCGCCACCAGCCCGGCCACCGCTCCGGAAATCGCGCCCAGCGCGCTGGCCTTTCCGTTCTTCAGCCACTCCGCTGCGCTCCAGCCCATCGCCGCGGCAGCTGCGCCGAGGTGCGTCGCCACAAACGCGCTGGAAGCCAATCCGCTCGCCGCTAGCGCGCTCCCGGCGTTAAATCCAAACCATCCCACCCACAACAAGCACGCGCCGATAAAACTCAGCACCAGGCTGTGCGGCGGCATCGGCTGTTTCGGAAATCCAATCCGTTTGCCCATGTACAGCGCGCACACCAGCGCCGATACGCCTGAAGAAATATGCACCACCGTCCCGCCAGCGAAGTCCAAACACGGAAACCTTCCTCCCGCCGCGTTCAGGAAACCGCCCTTGCCCCAAACCATGTGCGCCAGCGGCGCATACACCAGCAAGAACCACAGCGTCATGAACAGCACGGTCCCGCTGAATTTCATTCGCTCCGCGGTCGCTCCGGTAATCAGCGCCGGCGTAATCACCGCGAACATCATCTGGTAAATCATGAACGTCAGGTGTGGAATCGTGCCCGCATAGTCCACGTTCGGGTCCATTCCCACACCGCGCATGAACGCGAACTGAAAATTCCCGATAAACGGCCCGTCCCCGCCAAACGCCAGGCTGTACCCCACCAGCGCCCACAGCACGCTGATCAGCCCCATCATCGCGAAGCTCTGCATCATGATCGCCAGGGTATTCTTGCGGCGAACCAACCCGCCATAAAAGAGCGCCAGCCCCGGCCCGGTCATCATCAACACCAGAGCCGCACTGGTCAGCATCCACGCGTTGTCGCCCGCGGCCTGCGCCGCCGTTACCCGCTGGTCTAGTTGCGCCAGTTTGTCGCTCACTTCCTTGGAAACTTGCGTCGAGGCAGGACTCGTAGACACGGACGTGCTGGAGGCGGGAGCTTGCTGTGCATGGGCGGGATTCACCAGCAGGAAAATGCTAACCGCTAAGCAACAACACCACACTGCTCGTTTCATCACTCGTTGCACTCCGCTGCGTTGGAATTGCGCTATCTGGGATGGCCCACCGGACATCCGGCATTATACTTTTCCCCCCGGCCCTCGCTAACTCTGAAATTTGAATTTCCACAATCCATTTTTCCGATAGTGGGCCGGTGTCGCGCGCCGCCACCGTTCGAATTTCTCTCAGCCGGTCCTCGCCTTCCCACTTTTCCCGCAACTCCTCCTGAATCCGCCGTGACTCCCCGGTGTTCACACCCCATTCATGCCTCACCGCCAATCTCATTTGCTTGTCAGCCCCAGCCTCATCGTATAATGCCTCCGGCAATCATGACCCAACACGCTCCCATCGAAATCAACATGCACCGCGAAGGCGACATCGTCATCTTCGACGTTCACGGCCGCCTCACCATCGGCGAGTCCAGCGACCAGCTCACCGCCGCTCTCAATTCCGTTCTCGAAGGCGGCACTCGCAAAATCGTTATCGACCTCAACGGCGTCCCGCAAATTGACAGCTCTGGAATCTCCACGCTCGTCCGCATGTCCGTCTCGCTCAGCCGCGACGGCGGCTCACTCCACCTAGTCTGCTTGCCCGGCCGCGTCCTCGACGCTCTCACCGTCACCCGACTCGTCGAAGCCATCCCCACCTTCGACACCCTCGCCCAAGCCTCCAAATTTAGTTGACCACCTTCCGTCAAACAAAGCCCACCTTTCACCCCGTTAACACTTGTGCTACGTTCGTCTTATGCGCTGTCCAGCGAAATCCTCTTTGCTTGCCGCTTTCGTTTTCGCCACAGTCTTCCCATCTCACCCAGCCAACGCGCAGTCCCAATCGTTTGACGCAGTCCTGGCCAACGCCGACAAAGCACAAATCGATTTAGCGGCGTTGCACGTGGCACAATCGATTCAAGAAGCGAAACTCAGCGAGACGAAGCCAAAGGTTCTCGTCATCGATTTCTTTCGCGGTTCGGCAGGTAATTCCTCACTGCTGGGAACATTGCTAGCAGACCGATTCTCCGAATCTCTTTCGAATTTCTCTAGAGGTCCACAGGTCCTAAATCGCAAGATTCTCAAAGACTACATGACCAAAGAATGGATGGGAGTGAGTGAGTTACGCTCAAACAAGCAGTGCTTAGAACTCGGACGTGAGTTTGGCGCGACCGAGGTAATCATCGGACTCCTTTCTCAGGATGGGGACAGCGTCGACCTGACGATCCATCTTGCAGGATTTGGTCCGGCAGCTCGCAAGTCCGAAATCTTCGAACCAATCGTCGAGGTTACTCATTTTCCTAAGACCGAGCAATTGGTTGAACTCCTGGCGAAGCCGGCACCCCCAAACTTCCCCCACAATTTCGACGCAATTCCCAACGAGCCCGGCGTCCTTAATTATAACGACCCGGGCGTAAGCCAACTCCGTTGCATCCGCTGTCCGGATGCGCAGTATTCCGATGCTGCACGCAAAGCCAAGATCCAAGGAAAAGTAGTCTTGTCTGTCGTGGTGACGACCGAAGGGAGAGCGACTTCAATTTACGTATTAAAGGGGGCTCCGATGGGGCTCACGGCGCAGGCCGTCAGCGCGGTCAAGTCGTGGGAATTTAGGCCCGCGCAAAAAGACGGTAAGCCAGTTTCAGTTCGTGTTCCGATAGAAATGTGGTTTCGGCTTTTCTAGGCCTCCTCGGACGTCGGCTTTACTCACCCGCTCTTCTTCAACTCCGCCAGTACGAGTTTCGCCACTTCCTTCAGCGTCTCAAACACGCCCGCCCCGGTAATCGCCACGCCTTCCAAGACCGGCTCGCCCTTCTTCTGCAAATGTTTTGTCAACACATCCACCGGCAGCGCATTCGGCAAATCTCTTTTGTTCAATTGCAGCACGTAAGGAATGGTGTCGAACTTCAAATTGTGTTCTTTCAAATGTTCGTGCAGGTTTTCCTGCGTTTCGAAATTCGCATCCAGCCGCTCTTCTTGCGAATCCGCCACGAACACCACGCCATCCGCGCCTTTCAAAATCAGCTTCCGGCTGGCCTCGTAAAACACCTGCCCAGGCACCGTGTATAAATGAAAGCGCGTCTTGAACCCGCGCACCGTCCCCAAATCCAACGGCAGAAAATCGAAAAATAGCGTGCGGTCGGTCTCCGTCGCCAGCGAAACCATTTTCCCTTTTTGATTTTGTCCCGTGTGGTCGTAGATCCACTGCAGGTTGGCGGTCTTTCCGCCCAGACCCGGACCGTAGTACACCAGCTTGCAATTGATTTCGCGCGCAGGAAAATTAATGAAAGGCACTTGTCTTAACCCGTTTTAGTTCTCAGACTTATAGCACACGCTCAATCCACAGCCAAATCGCAATCGTCCGCTTAACGATCCGTCATCCCGAGCGGAGCGAGGAATCTTGTTCCGCAGGCACGCACTCCACCAGCCCAACACTCCGCGGGCTCGTGCTCCTGGTGCATCCCAGCAATATCCTTATTTCCCAGCCTTACCAGTCTCCTCGACAACCCCCACTCCCGCCCAGCCAATTTTTCGCCCCTGCTCCCGTCTGGTTACTCCGCCAGCCGTTTAGCAATTCGCGCTACTGCCAAACGCCCAGCCTGCCAACCCACTGCAATTAACCTATTCTTAAGGACACACTCTTGCGCCCATGAACGCTTTCCACTACCTCCTCGAGCAGCCCTTCCTTTTCAAGCTCTCGCAGCTCCCATTCACCACGCAAAAATTCGCCCGCATCCTCCAGCACAACGACCTCAGCAAAATCCGCAGCGTTCTCGATGTCGGCTGCGGTCCCGGCACCAACGCACCCCGCTTCGCCCACGCCAAATATCTCGGCATTGACATCAACGAACGCTACATCCAACTCGCCCGCAATCGCTTCCAACGCGATTTCCTGGTCGCCGATGTCACCACTTCGCAATCCATTCCCGCCGGCTCCTACGATTTCGTTCTTCTCAACAGCTTCCTCCACCACATTGACACTCCCTCCACCCTGCGCATTCTTTCCAGCCTCAACAATTTCCTCACTCCGGACGGCCACGTCCATTCCATCGAACTCGTCCTGCCCGAAGCCCCGGGCATCCCCCGCTGGTTCGCCGAACACGACCGTGGGAAATTTCCCCGCACTCTCTCCACATGGCGCGAGCTTTTTGAAGATAAACTACAAACCGTGCTCTTCGAACCTTTCCCAATCCGCCATTTCGGCGTGACCATAATGGACCTCGTCTACTTCAAGGGCCGCAAAAAGCCATGACCTCGCCTTCCATCTCCGTCGTCGTTCCGCTGCACAACGAGCAGATGGTTCTTCCCGAACTCTTGCGGCGCGTCGGTGACGCGCTCTCGGCGATGTCCGGCGGCCCGCACGAAATGATCTTTGTGGACGATGGTAGCTCCGACTCCACTCGGCAAATGCTGGAAGAAGCCGCCGAAAACGATTCGCGCATCTCGGTCATCATTCTCTCGCGAAATTTCGGCCATCAAGCTGCCCTCACCGCCGCTCTCGATCACGTCTCCGGCGATGTCACCGTGGTTCTCGACGGCGATCTTCAGGATCCGCCTGAATCTATTCCCGCGCTCGTCGCAAAATTCCAGGAAGGCTACGACGTCGTCTACGCCCAGCGCACTCGCCGCAAGGAAGGCGTGCTTCTGAAATTGTGCTTCTATCTTTTCTATCGCCTGATGAAAAGCATGTCAGACACTCGTCTCCCGCTTGATGCCGGCGATTTCGGTCTCATGTCCCGCCGCGTGGTTGACCACCTCCGCAGCATGCCCGAGCATCACCGCTACATTCGCGGCATGCGCAGTTGGGTCGGCTACCGCCAGATCGGCATCACTGTCGAACGTTCCGAGCGCTTCGCCGGTGAGAGCAAATACGGTTTTCTCAAATATTTGAAGCTCGCCTCCGACGCCATCTTCTCCTTCTCCACCATTCCAATTCGCGCCGCGGCTCTCTTTGGCTTTATTTCCGTTTCTCTTTCTGCGCTCTATACGCTTTACGCCGTCGTCGCAAAAATCTTTTTCCATAAGTCCCCGCAAGGTTTCACCGCGCTGCTCCTCGTTTTCACCTTCCTCGCCGGCACCTTGCTTTTTTTCCTCGGCATCATTGGCGAATATGTCGGTAGAGTCTACGAAGAAGTGAAAGCCCGGCCGCTCTACGTAGTAGAAAAAATCGTCGGTAACGCTGCCGCCAATCGTTTCAATGTTTCGGCCAACAGAAATTCACGCCGCATCTCTTCCGGTCAGTCGTCCGGTTAACGAAGGAATTCTCCCCGCGTGGATCCCAACTACAGCGCCTACTATCGCCGCCTCCACGAAAATCACTGGTGGTTCCAAATGCGCGCCCGCTGGGTCTTGCAAATCCTCCGTGACGCAAAGCCGCCCGAAGGCTGGAACCCTATCCTCGACGTCGGCTGCGGCGACGCCCTTTTCTTCGACGCCCTCGCCGAATTCGGCGACGTCGAAGGCGTCGAAACTGACCGCAATATCGTCAATCCCGCCAATCCTCATTTCGCCAAAATCCACATCGGCCCGCTCGACGATTCCTTCCAGCCCGGCAAACAATACTCTTTGCTTCTCCTCCTCGACGTCCTCGAACACATTCCCGATCCCGTCGACGCCCTTCGCCGCTGCGTCTCTCTTCTCAAGCCCGGCGGCACTCTGCTCATCACCGTGCCCGCCTTCAATTTTGTCTGGACCAATCATGACGTCATCAATCACCACGTTACCCGCTACCGCAAAGCCATCCTCTTCCCGCTACTCCATCACGCCGGCCTCACAATCGAAGACTCCGCCTATTGGTATCAATGGACCTTCCCGGTAAAACTCGCCGAGCGCTTCGTCGAAAAAATGTTCCGTATGCAGCCCGCCAACCCGCCCATCCCGCCGCCCATCATCAACCGCGCCCTCTGCACACTCTGCTCCGTGGAACATTCACTCCTCGGGCCATTGCATCCGCCCTTCGGCACCACACTCTTCGTAAGGTGCAAAAAATGAAATCCATCGGAGCACCAAATTGAAATCCCCACTCCGCGCGAATTTGATTTTCTCTTGTAGGGGCGCAGCACTGCTGCGCCCTCTTGGCTCGACGCTTTTGAGACGATGTCGTCCTGAGCCCGCTGAAAGCGGGCGAAGGATCTCAACTTTGCAATCGCGCACCAATTCCAACAAGGGCAACCAATGACCCAACACATCCTGGTCACCGGCGGCGCAGGCTACATCGGCGGAGCCGCCGTCCGCCTCCTCCTACAAAAAAACTACCGCGTTACCGTCCTCGACAACCTCTCCCGCGGCCATCGCGCAGTCGTCCCGCAAGGCGTCCCGCTCGTCGTCGCCGACCTCGGCGACCCGCACGCCCTCTCGCAACTCTTCGCCGCAAATAAATTCGACGCCGTCATGCACTTTGCCGCCTTCGCCGAAGTCGCCGAATCCATGCAAGACCCCGCAAAATATTTCCGCAACAACACTTCCGCCACGCTCACCTTGATCGAAGCCTGCCTCGCTCACCGCGTGCAAAAATTTGTCTTCTCTTCCAGTTGCGCCGTTTTCGGCGTCCCCGATTCCACGCCAATCTCAGAAACCGCCGCCAAACGCCCCGCCAATCCCTACGGCCAATCCAAACTGCAAACCGAAATCATGCTGGACTGGTTTCACCGCGTTCACGGCTTGCGCTTCGCGGTTCTTCGTTATTTCAACGCCGCTGGCGCCTGGGAAGGCCACGGCGAGGCGCACGATCCCGAATCCCACGTCATTCCCAACGTCCTGCGCGCCGCGCTCGGCACCGCCGGCCCCGTCCCCATCTACGGCACCGACTATCCCACCCCCGACGGCACCTGCGTCCGCGACTTCATCCACATCTACGATCTAGCCGTCGCCCATCTTCAAGTCCTCGAAGCGCTCGATCACGATGGCGCACTCATCTACAACCTCGGCATCGGCACCGGCTCCAGCATTCGCGAAGTCATCGCCGCCGCCTCCCGGGTCTCCGGCAAATCCATACCTTCCCTCGACTCCCCCCGCCGCCCCGGCGATCCTCCGTTCCTCGTAGCCAGCTCCGACAAAATCCGCCGCGAACTTTCCTGGTCCCCCAAATTCGCCTCTCTCGACTCCATCCTCCAATCCGCCTGGCACTGGCACTCCACCCACCCCCACGGCTACTCGAAGTAACTGCCCGGCCCTGTTCTTTGGAGTGCGGCGGCTTGCCGCCGCTTTTTCCCCGTGATTTCACCGGCCAAGCGCCGGGCTGTACTTGCGGACCATCAAAACAATCGTGCCCTTCTTGCTTTTCTCCTCGACTGTGCCTGAGTTGGCGGATAAGTTTAGAGCTAGCGACCAGCTCGCAGTTCAGCACCGCAAGGGCGTACACTGGTGAACGAGGATTACCCGCATGATTGAAACGACCGTCGAAGAAAAGAAGAAGCGTGATGACCTGAAGGTTGAGCGGAATCAACTTTTCGAGCGGTATTTGCAGCATCCCATGGATACTCGCCTGGCGCTGGAAATCAAACTCATTGACGATCAACTGGCCGAAGCCGCCGCACCGACCACCGCAAAGAATCGCAGCGTTTCCCATCCTCGCCCGAAGTAAAGCCTTCCTGACTTTTTTTCTACGCTATTTCGTCCCCTCTGTCATCCCGAACGAACGTGAGGGACCTGCTGCTCTCTCCTCCGACTTCTGCGGGTGCCCCGCACGCCGCGCTTGTTTACCCCGGACCGCTCGGGGGCGTGTAGGTCCTGGGTTTGACTCTCTCTTTTCGCTTCATGTAGCAGCGGCTTTACGCCGCTGCTCTTTTTTCTCTTATTCCGCTTCCCGTGGGGGCACGATACATCGTGCCCATCTTTCTTTTTGCGTCGGGTGCCCCATACGCCGAGTTCACTTGGCCTGCCGCGGTCCTTGTTTACCTGCGCCGTTAATCCTGTGCTATAGTGCCCACGAAATTACTTCGATCCGACGCGAGGCTCGATGGACACCACGCGCCCGACAGCCAGCTCCGCAGAGTACCTCTGGTATGTTCGCTTTTTGTTCGTCTAGGCCAAAAAGGAGTATGATTGCAAGGCCATGCTCGAACACTATGCCCTCATTCAGCGGCTCACTGCGAAGACCTCGAATTGGGATCAGGAGAGGCAAGTTAACGATTTTGCAGCGGAGCTCGGATGGCGTCCAAGCGACCGCCTCCAGCTTCCGGCCAGCGCTGAATTCTCGACAGGCCACCTTATTGTTGAGCACGGCTTGGAATACACTGCAGTAATTAGTTTCCTGCTGCATCCCTACCGCTTTATTGACCTCAATCCGACCCAGCAGAAAGTTCTCGTTGGGGCATCGTACAACAATCTCATCGACTGGAATATTAGCGTTGATTACGAGACAGTTTCATTCGTCTACAGCAGATATCGCCCCCCTGAATTCCATGTTGTACGCGAAAATCTGTCTAAGGTGAATACCTCGGTACTCCAGCGGGCAAATTTTCGACGTATTACATCGAAACACCCCGTGCCGGACGTACCGCCCCTCGATCAAGCAGTAATAGAAACGATCTCAATTTGGAAGCGGCAACTAGTCGGGGAACGACCGAACGTTTCAAACGCTGCCCTTTCAGCTCTTTTTAACGCCATTCTGTTTGTCAGAGCCGCTGAAGACCACAAGCGAAACGGAACTGATCTTTCCGCCTCGTCGCTCCTCTTAGATATTGCCTCATCTAGAGAAACTTCTGGCGCAGCGCACATACGAGAGATCATCAGAGTTGCAATGGAGAGGCTCGAGATCAAGGGAATACCTGCCGGCCTCATCGAACTCGACGCTCTCCGCGTATTTGATGATATGGACGATTCATTTACATCTGAGCTTCTGGAAGACTTCTATAGGAATCGATTTGCACGGTATTTCGAATACGATTTCTCGCGGATGTCGAAGCACGCCCTAAGCCGGATATACGAGCACTACGTCTCGATATTGCGGACAACCCCAACCGACCAGAGCTCATTTTGGCCCCGTTTAGCGGAAACCACGTCTGAACGGGGGTACGGCAACGTTTACACTCCAGAATTCATCGCCCGGTTTTTCGCACGCTACCTTCGAACGCAACTTCCGCTACGAACATTTCAGCGTCTCGAGGTGGTGGACCCCGCTTGCGGCTCTGGCGTATTCCTCAGGGCCTTTCTCGAACTTCAAAATGAAGTTCTTTGGGGAACCCGCACCACGGAGTCGATCCGTAACAGCTTTGAAAATATAACGGGAGTTGACGTCGACCCAAATGCATGTCACGCAGCCCGCCTGTCGCTTTCACTGCTGTCTCTTGTTTTGTTAGGGGAGTTTCCGGAACGTCTTCGAATAATCACCGATGATTTCTTGTCCTACTATTTCCAGAACAAGAGTCCTAACCAGAGCGCCGACGTTGTTGTCGCGAACCCACCATACGTCAGCTTCGAGGCCCAGACCATCGAGATGAGGAGTCGAATTGGTTTGGTCCTAGGCAAGGACGCTTCGGGCAAGCCCGATCTGTATCTAGCGGCACTAAAGATCGCTTTAAGACTCCTCCGACCAGGCGGCTACGGCCTGTTCGTGCTGCCTGAGACATTTTTGAAGAGCGATTCTGCATCTGGTATCCGAGAGCTTCTCGGGAAGGAAGCCTGGATTGAATGCGTCGTAGATCTCACTTCCATCAAGGTTTTTGATGATGTGGGGGTGTATACAATCCTGCTCATCTTTCAAAAGAAATCCCCTTCTACGTTTCCGAATCGTAGGCCGAAAGTGGTCCGGTGCCAAGGTGATGTCCCCCAAGCATTGCAAGCTGTTCTGGACGATCAGGTAGTGAGTGCTGGCCTATTTACGATCCACGAAGCGGATGAAGTCGCCTTTAGCGGTGCCGAATGGTCGCTAGACCCGCCGAATGTTTCCATGCTACTGAGGAAGTATTCGCAGCTAGCTACGCTCGAGGAGGAGTGTACTCTCCGACAGGGTATGAACACTGGAGCCGACGACGCATTTGTGATCGAGAAAGAGTCCCTTTCCAACCTTGAGGAAGAGTGCTTTGCGCCGCTACTAGTCGACCGTGATATGGAAGCTTTTACAGTCCCGGTTACGACGACTAAGTTGGTCTTTTACCCCTTTATTAAAGGCAGACCACTTGACGAGACGACGTTGGCAAGGAAGTTCCGTGCAACATGGGCTCACCTAAAAGAGCATCGAGAACAACTCACGAATCGGAGTGCGGTCAAGCGTGGCACCTTGCCGTGAAACCGGAGCGGCCGCGGGATCCCAAAGAAATGCTCCGTCCGAAGCTAGTTACCCCGCATTTGGTCATCGCTCCTAGGTTTGGATTCGATTCGGCGGGACGTTACGCCATATCTCGTTCTCCAATGATCACGTCGTCGCTCCAAGGCTCGGTGCAGGAAGACCATCTACTCTTCCTACTGGGAGTTTTGAACTCGAGCGCCTGTTTTTGGGACCTTGCCCGCCGGTCGCACATTTATAGTCACGGTTATTCAAGGCTTGAACTAGCAACAATGAAGGGCATTCGGATCCCAAATTTCCGTCAACTTGACCAATCCGTCGCACGGCGAATCATCAAATTGGTGCAGTCTCGGATCAAGGCAACGGGCACGGCTGCATTTCAGATAGAGGCAATCATCGACGACCTCGTTGCCGACCTGTACGGACTCTCTGCCGATGACCGTAGAGTTGTAGGGATGTTGGGGGATAAGTGATTTGCGAAGTTGATATGGCTTGGTTACACGGTCGCGGGCACGAGATTGGGCGCATGTTGTCGCCGCTCACAGGGCCACGGACCACTGCGCATGACATCATAGCGTCGAGGAGCGAGGTCATAATCGCAGCATTTTCTGGGCTCAAACCGATTACGGACTATCGCTCCTGGCGATTTAACACAGTAACCAACGGAATCCATGCAGGATATTTTGAGCGTTGGAACTCCGCAGATGAAAAGCGCACGCGGTTTTACCTCGATCGTGCGTACCTACATCTCTATTGGCAACCGCGGGCGTTGGACGACGAAAAAGAATTGTTGGCACTGCACTGTGACCCCAACGAACCGGAAGATGCCGGATTACTCAAGCATGCTCTTTATAAACGCGGACCTCATATCCATGTTTCGGCATCGGAACAACCGCTGCCACACTCCCACTTCGCGCTTAACGCCGACCACCTGGGGGACGTACTGGCCTCGGCCGAGAGGTTGAGCCGAGCGGTGGCCTCGGGAATGGTACTCGTTCGGGATCAAGTGCTGGACTTATACGATTCTACGCCATGAAATCCGTCCGATTTTCCTTGACTCTCCCGTCACTTTCTGGTACAGTGCCTTCGTGTTGAACGCGACACCTTCTTTCACCCTCACCGTATCGTCCGACGCTCCTGCCCACCCAGAAATTCTGCTAAGTCCTTTATTTGCCACTCTTACGAGAAATGCACAAAAAAGCACAAAGAGCGATCCCGTAACTCCTTTATTCTCAACAACCGCCTCTCACTCTTCTTCATTCTTTGTCACTCTTTTTCCCGTAAGTCCTTTGCTTGCCACTCTTAGCAAAAGTACCCCGGGGTACGCCCCCCTACCACTCCACACACCTCAACCTTTACTTGAAGTGATCCCGTTCGCCCCGGGGTACGTTCCGACGCTCTGTGCGCTCTGTGACTCTGTGGCATCCCCTCCTTATTTCCCCGCGTTGACGCACCACCACTCCTCTGCTAGAGTGCCTCGCATGGTCAAGGCCAAAAAATCCTCGTCAGGCTCCTCCGGCCGGGGCAAAGCTTCTTCCAAGTCCCAGAAAAGAAAGCCGTTAGCACCGGCTCACCCGCCTCAGCGCGGCGGCGTCGAAATGGTCGATCCCCGGGTGCAAGCCCAAATGAAGATTTACGATGAAGCGCTCGGGCTCTTCCACCAGCAAAAATTTCAGCGCGCCAAGCAGGAACTGGAAAAAGTTGTCGAAGGCCCCAGCAAGGAACTCGCTGACCGCGCTCGCATGCACATCAAGATTGCCGAACAGCGCATGAAGCCTTCGCAGGAACAAAATCCCAAAAATTTTGAAGAGCATTATCAGCGCGGCGTGGCCATGATGAATCTCGGCCGCTGGGATGACGCGCGCGAAAGTCTGGACAAGGCCCGCAAGCTCGCGCCGAAAGCCGATCACATTGTGTACGCGCTGGCGGCTCTCGATTGTCTTACTGGCGAAGCCGACGCCGCTCTCGCCAATTTGAAAATTGCCATCGACCTGCGCGGCGCCAATCGCTATCACGCCCGCAACGACGAGGATTTCGCTTTCCTGCAAGAAGATCCCCGCTTCACCGAACTGCTCTATCCGGAAAAGGACGGAGGCTACTGATATTGTATCGCCGCACGATATATTTCGCTCGCGCCGTTTTCACCGCTCCCACGGCCCTTGTCGTCACCGTCCCATTTTTCTGCTAACGTGAAGTCACCCGCTCTCGCTCTGGCACGGTCGTGACAAAAAACATTCGCCCAAAAATTTCTCCGGCTCGCGGCATTCGCGTCGTCGCTCTCGGCGGCGGCACTGGACTCTCCGCGTTGCTCCGCGGATTGAAACTGCACGTCGTCCCGCGCCACGATCCGTTTCCAACCGCGCAGCGACCGATCGTCGATCTCGCCGCGATCGTCACGGTCACCGACGACGGCGGAAGTTCCGGCCGACTGCGGCGCGAGAATCGCATTCTTCCGCCGGGCGACATTCGCAACTGCATGGTGGCGTTGTCAAAAGATGAGGCGCTGCTCAGCCGATTATTTCAATACCGTTTCAGTGCTGGCCGCGGACTCACTGGACACAATTTCGGGAATTTATTTTTGGCGGCGCTCACTCACGTCACTGGAGATTTTGCCGAGGCGGTTCGCGTTTCCAGCCGAGTACTGGCGATTCGCGGCAGAATTTTTCCTTCGACGGTTTCCAATGTGACGCTGGAAGCGATTCTCGAAAATGGCGTGCGAGTGCACGGCGAAACCCGCATCACCGCCAGCCGCTCTCCGATTCGAAAATTGCTGCTGGTGCCGAGGAATGTTCGTCCGCTGGCCGAAGCGGTTTCCGCAATTCGCGATGCCGATCTGATTTTGATCGGTCCGGGATCGCTGTACACCAGCATCCTGCCGAATCTTTTGATACCGGAAATTGCGCGAACGATTGCGCGATCGCGCGCGCCGCGCGTGTACATCGCAAATTTAATGACTCAGCCGGGCGAAACCACGAATTATTCGGTCGCGGAACATTTGCGCGCGATTCAAACTCACGTGAAGCCGCGCATCGTGGATTACGTTGTCGCCAATCGCCAGAAAGTTTCCGCGGCGGTAGCGAAACGCTATCGCAAAGAAGGCGCATCGCAAGTTCCGGTGGATGCGGCCGGATTGCGCGGGCTCGGCGTCCGAGTTTTATTAGGAAATTTGCTCGAGGAACACAACGTGATCCGCCACAACTCCGCGCGGCTCGCGCGGCTGCTGCTCGACGAATTTGTTCCGCGCGAATCCAAAAAATAGCGCCTGCAAAACAACGCAAACCGGTCTGATTGACGCGGAATTGTTTGTTGGAACTTTCCGGCGGCCTCAGGCGTATAGTGAGCAGTCCAAATCACGCTGACGGAGAGTTCATGAGAAATCGATTTATCGGATTTGCCGGAGTATTGCTGTTTTTGTCCTTGCTGCTTGCCGCGGGCGCAACGGCGGGCCAAGTTCCTGCGGACAACAAAGCGAACGAGATGCCGTCGGTGACCACGGTGCCGGAGGCGGCGCGCCCTTCCGATCATTTTGACGCGAGCGCGGCGACCGACGCATACCTGGCGCAGATTCCGGCAGCCGCGCGGTCGCGGTCCGACGCTTATTTCGAAGGCGGCTACTGGCTGATTTTGTGGGATTGTTTATTCGCGATGGCGATGTACTGGGCGCTGCTGCGCTTCCGGATTTCCGCGTGGATGCGGAATGCGGCGGAACGGATCACGCGCTTCAAACCGCTGCAGACATTTTTGTACTGGACGCAGTTCATGATTATCACCACAGTGATCGGGTTTCCGCTGGCTGCTTATGAAGGATTTTTTCGCGAGTGGAAATACGGCCTGGCAACGCAGACCTTCGGTGGCTGGTTTGGCGATCAAGCAAAAGAGCTGCTGATTGGAATCGTGCTGGGCGGACTGCTGGCGATGCTGTTGTTTGGAGTGGTGCGGAGATTTACGCGGACCTGGCACGTGTGGGGCGCGCTGGTAACGGTGCTGTTCATGATTTTTGTGGTGATGATCGCTCCAGTGGTGCTGCTTCCGATTGTCTATAAAGTGGAAAAGCTGAACGATCCGAAAATCACGCAGCCGATTCTGTCGATGGCCAGAGCCAACGGAATTCCAGCGCACGATGTGTACCAGATCAACGCTTTGCACGACACCACGCGGATGAGCGCGAACGTGAGCGGATTCGGAAAAACCATGCGCATCACGCTGAACGACAATTTACTGCGGCGCGGCTCGCCGGAAGAGATTCAATCGGTGATGGGACACGAGATGGGCCATTACGTCCTGAGCCATATTCCCAAGTCCGCTGAGTTTTTTCTGATTGTGATCGTTGCGGCGTTCGCATTGCTGCGCTGGTCGCTGGACGCGGCGATCGGGAAATTCGGAGCGGCGTGGGATGTTCGCGCGGTGGGCGACACCGGGGTGCTGCCGCTGGTGATGCTATGGGTAACGATTTTTGGTTTTGTGATGACGCCGGTTTTCAATACGCAAGCGCGCACCCTGGAATATGAAGCGGACATGTACGGATTGAACGCCAGCCGGCTGCCGGACGGATTCGCGCAAGCCGCGATTCACCTGGGCGAATACCGGAAAATGAGTCCGGGGCCGATCGAAGAATACGTTTTCTACGATCATCCCAGCGGACGGAATCGGATCTTCGCGGCGATGCAGTGGAAATCGGAGAACTTGAAGCTGTTCATGCCCGCGACGGAAACCGCGAGCACGGCAAACGCGAATGTGGAGAAAACAGCCGCGCCGAAATAAAAATCATCAGCGAATTAACGCTAATACATCGGTTGACATTGATCGCTGCCGGTTCTCGTTCTCTCCGGACGGAATGTGTATAATCACGTTCCCTATGCCACTCAGTGCTGGTTTCAAGCTTGGCCCATACGAAATTATCGAATCCATAGGCGCAGGGGGAATGGGCGAAGTGTATCGGGCGCGAGACGCGCGACTAGGGCGCGAAGTCGCGATAAAAGTTCTTCCCGCTTCGCTTTCTCGAGATGCCGAACGTTTGAAGCGGTTCGAACAAGAAGCTCGCGCCGTCGGCGCGCTGAATCACACCAACATTCTCGCGGTCTTCGACGTTGGCACCCACGAAGGCGCGCCATTTCTGGTGATGGAGTTGCTGGAAGGCGAAACACTGCGGGAGCGTTTAAGCAATCCGGCGGCACGCAAGAGCAAACCCAAGCAGTCAAGTCAGGCAACACCGAGTCACGCAACTGCGGGCAGCGGTTCTTCGGGAAATACATCCGGTGCCGGTGGCTCCGCTTCTGGTACTTCCGGTTCCGCTGAATCGAGCAGCACTCCGCAAACTGGAATCACGCTCCCGGCGAGAAAGATTACCGACTACGGCGTGCAAATTGCCAACGGGTTGGCGGCAGCGCATGAAAAAGGAATCGTCCATCGCGATTTGAAACCGGAAAATATTTTTCTCACGCGCGACGGCCACGTCAAAATTCTCGATTTTGGTCTGGCGAAATTGACCGGCCCGCAGATGACCGAAGGCGAAACCGTCTCGCTGGCTACCGATCCGAACGTGGTGATGGGTACCGTCGGGGACATGTCCCCGGAACAGGTGCGGGCCCAGCCCACCGACCACCGCTCGGATATTTTTTCTTTTGGCGCGATTCTTTACGAAATGCTCACCGGAAAGCGCGCCTTTCACCGTACCTCCAGCGTCGAGACGATGTCCGCGATTCTGAAGGAAGAGCCCGAGGAGATTTCCACCGCGAACCGCAGCGTCTCGCCGGCGTTCGAACGGGTGGTGAATCATTGTCTGGAAAAGGATCCGGCGGCGCGATTTCAGTCCGCGCGTGATTTAGCGTTTGCGCTGGAGGCAGTTTCGGGAGTCTCGGGAACCACCGGCGCGCAGCAGGCGCTGAATCAAGAGGCGGCAAGCTCGGCAGAAAAGCGCTGGCGGCTTTTAGCGCTGGCGGGAATTGCTGCGGCAGTCCTTTTCGCAGCGGGGACATTTTTTCTAGGCCGCGGAGCGGCGGTTGCCAAGCCGCCAAGATTTCAACGACTGACTTTCCGGCGTGGCAGCCCGACCGCCGCGCATTTTGGTCCGGACGGACAGACCGTCTACTACTCCGCGCAATGGGAGGGCGAACCCGCGGAAATTTATTCCGTGCGGCCGGGCGGCGCAGAATCGCGCTCCATGGGTTTGCCGCCGAACGTAAACATTGTGGCCATCTCCTCGACCGGAGAGGCTGCGGTACTGCTAGACTCCCGCCGTTTCAACGCCTTCCAGCAGCGCGGCACGCTTGCCGAAATGTCGCTTTCCGGTGGAGCGGCGCCGCGCGAAATCATGAAGGATGTCGCCGAGGCGGATTGGTCCGCAGACGGTAAACAGCTCCTTGTAGTTCGGGTCGAAGCAACCAAACAAGTTCTTGAATATCCCATTGGTAAAAAGATTTACGAGGCGGAGGGTTGGATCGGCAATGCACGCCTTTCGCCCAACGGAACGCAAATCGCGTTTATCTCGCATCCGTTGGCTAGCGACGATATGGGCACGGTCACGGTAATGGATCTTTCCGGAAAGAGCAAAACGCTGACCAAGAACTGGGTCAGCGCACGCGGCATGGCGTGGTCTCCGACTGGTTCGGAGATATGGTTTACCGCGAGCGACACCGGATCGAGTCGCGGCCTGTATGCGGTGACGCTCGACGGGCAGGTGCGAGCGCTAGCCGCGATCCCCGGAGAGTTGACTTTGTTTGATGTGGACAAGAATGGGCGAGCGCTGATCACCGAACAGAGCGAGCGCGTCGAACTGGCCACGATTTCCGCGGTTACTCCGGGCGAGCGCGAATTGAGCTGGCTCGATTGGTCGTTGTTCGGCGATCTTTCCCCGGACGGCAAGACCGTTTTGTTCACCGAAGCTGGCGAAGGTGGTGGTCCCAATTATTCCGTGTATCTGCGTAAAACGGATGGATCGCCCGCGGTCAATTTGGGTAGCGGTTCCGGTGTTTCGCTGTCGCCGGATGGCCAGTGGGTTGCGGCGGTTGACACGCACCGCCAGCCAATCTCGACTTTTCTCTTGCCAACCGGGGCGGGACAATTGCGGCAGATAGGCAATGACAAGCTGGACATCCGCGGGGCCGCCTGGCTGCCAGACAGTAAGGGCTTGTTGCTCACGGCGCGCGAGCCTAGTAAGGGAAATCGCGTCTACCTGCAAACTCTGGATGGCACGGAAGCGCGCCCGCTGACGCCAGAAGGCTATGCCACCCCCAAAAGCATGATTTCTCCGGACGGGAAATCGTTCGTTGCGGTTCGTGCATCCGATGGAAAACGGTTTATATTTCCGATTAGCGGCGGAGAGAGCGGCAAGGAACTGCCCACTCTTGAATCCGGCGAGCGTTTGCTGCGCTGGGCAGCGGATGGCCGCTCTTTTTTTACCTATCAAGCCGCGGACCGCAAGACCGCGATTCTTTCGCGGATCGACGCCACCTCCGGGAAACGCGACGTAGTCAAAGAGTGGATGCCCGCGGATCGCGCGGGAGTGACGGGATACGATAGCGCTGGAATTTCCGCGGACGGCAAGACCATCGTCTACAGCTATAACCGCGCGCTAGGCGACGTCTATCTGGTGGATGGCCTGAAGTAACGACGCAGGCGCCCTACACTTGTGTAGCTACAATACTGGAGTTATAATCTTATTTCATGGTTCGGTTCGAGTGGGACGAAGCGAAGGCTAAGTCTAACCGACGCAAGCATGGGGTAAGTTTTGCCGATGCCATGCTGGTTTTCGCCGACCCCTTTGCCATGGTCGAACAAGATCGCCTGGAAGCCGGCGAACTGCGATGGCAAACCCTCGGCCTGGTTGGCGGCATGGTGCTGCTGCTGGTCGCCCACACCGTTCGCGATGAGGATCAGGACGGAATCATCCGCATCATCTCGGCTCGAAAGGCAACTCGCAAGGAGCGCAAACGCTATGAGCAAAATCGTACGGAAGAGTCTTGCGGATAGCCGGCTTACCGCGCAGCGCAAGCGCCGCCTTGAGCAACTCTCTGAGCGGCCAGAGAATCAGATCGACACTTCCGATATCCCGGAATTGACCGACAAGTTTTGGCAAAATGCCGTCCGGAATCCTTTCTACCGGCCCGTAAAGAAGCAGCTCACACTGCGCGTTGACGCCGATATCATTGCGTGGCTGCGGGGCCAGGGCCGTGGCTATCAGACCCGGGCAAACGCGCTGCTTCGCAATGCCATGGTCAGAAATCTGACTGCGAACGACAGGAAGAGGCCGGTTTCGAAACGCTCCAGCCGGTCCCGCTCCGACGCTGTTGCAAAGAGGCGTCGCGCCAGCTGAAGCTTGAGTTACTCCGCAGGGAGAGGTTTGTGGATTGTCGTAAAACCAGCCTCGCGCCTTGCAGCCTCATGGTTCCACCCGATGAATCGCGATTTGGGCGCCGACCGGTTCTTGACCGGAGACCGTTACTGAATTTTTCCGCGGAGGACGGTGATGGAGGCGCGCGGAAGTTGAAACCGGGTGTCGGGTTTTGCATCGAGTGAAGAAACGGCGGGAGGGCCATCGGGATCGGCGTGGCTTTTGGCGCCTTCAGGATGCCAGACATATTGTTCGGCGCCGAAAGTGGTTACGGAGAGCTTTCCGGCAAATTGCTCTGACGAATTCGGATCGTCGCCAGCGAATTTAATTTTCACTTTGTGAGCGTTGGCTGAATCTTTATTCACCAGCAAGATGGACCAGTCGCCATCGGGGCGGGCAACGGCGTACGCGGTGACCAGAATATTTCCAGCGTCGTCGGTGAGATCGGATTGGGTTGGGAAAAAGCGATGCACGCCGGCGCCATGTTTTACCCAATCGAGATTGATGATGCGGCTGGCAAAATACTGCGAAGTGTACTGCTTGACGTTCAGTTCCTCATCAGCAACGAAATTTCCGTAAGTGCTGTAACCGCGGCAACCGGAGCGCAACGTTTCCGGCTGAATCGGGGAGTGGTAATAAACACCGCCGGGCCCGGCGTATTGCAGAAATGAGCCGACGCTATCGGCGAGCCAGAGCGCGGCGAAAACATCCTGCATCGGTTCGGTGAGTTCCCAGGAAAGATTGCTTTCGGTATTCATGAGCGGAATACTTTCGGGAACGCCGTCTTCGCGCCAGGCGTGTAGAACAGTTTTGGTCCACGACGGTTCGTGGTAGAGATCGCTCCAGTTCACGTTGCACGGCTCGATTGGGTAGTGTTCGAACGAGACGAAGGAGAGATCGTTGAGGCGGTTGTGCGATTTCAAGTAGTCGATGAAGCGGCCAAGCCATGAAGTTTTGCCGTTCGAATCGGGCCAGACTTTGATGTCGTCGTTAACGCCTTCGAAGACGGGACCGCCGAGCTTGAGCTGAGGATCGACTTTGTGCAATGCGATGGCCCACTGCAGATACAGAGCGGCGTAGTCTTCTGGCAACATGAACTGCCCGTCGGGTTCTTCTCCCATTTCGATATAGGAGATGGGATAGCCGCGTTTGCGGAGATAGGCGAGTTCGGCGGCGCTGTCTTCGGGAGTGGCGTAGAGCATGGAGACGGGAATCATTGCGGGCAGATGATTGGTGTAGCCGCTTCCGAAAAAGAGATCGAAACCGGTTTGAATCGAGCGGTTGTTGAGATCGGCCTCGGAATGCCAGGGGTCGATGGAAGAAACGAGAGTGATGGTCTGATTTTCGCCGGCGACGTGTTTGACGAGATCAACAAATTGCGAGTCGCTGGAAAATGTTCCGGCGGAAATTTCGTACGCGGCGTAACCGACGCAGTTGCGCGGGTCAGCGGAGCGGTGAGTGTCGCAAGTGCTGGAGGATTCGGTCATCCAGACGCGGATGAACCTAGTGCTGATAGGTTCGGTGGCGAGCCGCACAACCGGGGAGCCGCCTTTGCCGTTTGCGACTTCGCCTTGTGGAAATTGCAGCCACCCGCCAGAGACCGGCTTGTTCATTGCGTCGTCGGAGCCCATCCAATATTGCACGGTGAACTTTGTGGCATAGGGATTGGCCCAGGCGATGCGCAGCGCTTCGATGGGTTGGGGCGAACCGAAATCGATGACGATCCACTGGGGATGGAGAGAATCGCTTTCGCCGGTGAATTTGGAGGCGAGGTACGGATTGCTTTTCCAGTAGGTTGCGGGATCGCCGTCGGTCAAGCGGGAATAGCCGTGGGAAGCGCCGCCGTTGCGAGTGTTGCCGCGATGGGGAAGAGTGTAACCGTAGGACATCCGTAGGGTTTCTGTAGGTTCGGAGCTGCCGGTGAAATAGCCGCTTTTGTTGGCGGGATCGCTCCAGGAGCCATTGGGATTCCAGTGCCACGCAGCGATGGTGAGTTCGGTATTCTGGCGGTAGGTGATAGGTCCCCAGCCGGCGGAGAGGGATTGCTTCATGATTTCGGGGCTGAAGATTTTTTCGAATTGTTTGGCGGGCAAAATGTCGAGAGAGCTGCCGAGGGATTGATCGGGATCGAAGGGGATGGCTTTGCTGGGGGAAATATCGACGCGAATGGTTTGGGCGGCGGTAATGCCAGTGACGGAAAGAAACGCGGCAAAGAGAAGAATATGGATGCGAAGCTGGAGCTTCATGGAATTCCTCGAGACGTTATTGTCACGATTTAATTGAGGGAAAACAACTGCGAGGAGAAAAAAAGAGCGAGGGTGTTGATTGGGAGCGCACTGTGAACTGGACTCAATCGCCCGGAGTCTTCAGTGGGACAGAATCCAAGAGCGCCTGGCCGTGAACGGCCAGGCGACAAGGAGCATGCAGAAAACAGATAAAGTTCGGACGTGGGTTTCTTAGTCCGCGGCTCGAAGCTGTGTGTTGTTGGCCGCAACTACCTTATCCGCGGCGGCGGATCCACACGCGCCGAAATTATTGACGAGCTTGTGGACGCTGAAAGTGCGGATGCCGGATTTTTCGTCAGAGGTCACACCCTGAAGTTCCACGCGCTGTCCGGGCTGAAGAGCGGTGCCGCTGGACAGAATGGTGTAGGTCACATCGTTTTTTTCATTTCTTAGCGCGAGCCCGTCCATCGTGGACTGAGTGCAGCCTACCAGAGACGCTTGCTGGGAGTTTGCTTTGACGTGGTGATGATGAACCAGCAAAGCGATGCCGACTGCGGCGCCCGCTGCGGCCCCTACTCCGATGCCGATGGCTTTGCCGTTACCGGAACCGTACCCACTGGAGCCGGTGGCTCCGGTTCCGCCAGTGCCACCGGTTCCGCCTGTACCTCCGCCGCCATATTGAGCGGATGCCGAGGTGGCTGCCGCGAGACAGAACAAAAGAATGCCGGTGAACCTGCTAATCGATGTTGAAAACATTATTTCGCCTCCCTGAGATTTGGATGAGGCCGGATGAAAAAAGTGAAGGCGGCCTCAGTACCGAGGGATTGTGATATAGGGAGCTGCGAGAGTTGTCGCGTCGATGCAATAAGAATGTCACGCGGCAGTCAAAATCAGCGAGACCGGGATGCGATGGGAAGAGACGGAGTGTGAGCGAGTACTGACGCGGTGCTCAAGGGGCGACGGTTTGGGTGGCGTCAAGGTGGACTCCCGCTGCGCGGGGCAACTTAACCAGGAAGGTGGTGCCGGAGGGCGAAGTATTTTCGACCACCACGGAGCCGCCGTGGTCGTCGATTATTTTGCTGACGATGGCGAGGCCCAATCCGGTGCCATTGGATTTGCCCGAGCTGACGAACGGTTCGAACAACGAATTACCGATGGCAGCCGGGATACCGGAGCCATGATCGGTGACGCGAACGTTAAAGCGATCGGGCGATGATTGGATGTCGATTTCGATTTCGCCTTGCGATTGCAGCGAGGCTTCGCAGGCGTTGAGCAGGAGGTTAAAAAAGACACGTTCGATTTTTTGCGGATCGAAGTTGCCGGTCATTTCGCCGGCAACGCGAAGGGCGATGGCTCGATGGCGCATTTCCGCGCGGGCACGGACAGCATCCACGGCGCGGCGAATGGTCTGATCGACTGCGGCAAACCGCGGAGAAATAGAAACCTGTTCGCGCGACAACTCGCGCAGCGAATCCAGCAGGTCGGTCATTTGTTCGGAAGCGGTTTTGATTTCGCAGTAGATTTCATCGCGATCGAGCTTCAACTTTTCCGCTTCATACAGAAATTCGGCGTTAGCCACCAGCGCGGCAAGATAGTGTCGCAAGTCGTGGGAAATGGAGCTGGCGGCCCGGCCGAGCGCGGCAATGCGCTCGGAGGCAAAGCGCCGCTGTTCGGAGTCGCGCAGCTCGGCGCGCATTTTGGAAAAGGCCTGGCCCAGTTCCGCGACTTCGCTGCTACCCTGCGGCGTGATGGAATAGGAATAGTCACCCTGAGCAAGAGCGCGGACGCCGGCGACCAGATTATCGAGAGGGTGAGTAATGGTTCTGGAGACGAAACTAAGCAGCAAGGCCGCGAGCACGATGGAGCTAAAACCGAGGATCAGAATGATGCGATTCAGCCTGGCCAGGAAAGCGTTGGCTGGCTGAAGTGACATAAGAACGTAGCAATTGACGTTGCCGCCCGGTCCCTGGTGCAACGAAGCGGTGGCCGCCTGGTAGGAATCCGAGCCCAGTCGCAGCTCGCGAGAGCCGATGGCGGCACCGGAATCGAGGCGCAACCTGCCCTGGAGCTCATTTTCTTCCTGGAGCGGGAGTGTGCTGGCGATGATTGTATTCCCGATGGCAAGGGCGATCTGGCTGCCGGACACCAGCGACAATTGGGCAGCCACGTCGGAATCGATCTGATAGCCAACGGCCATAATGCCGACTTGGCGCCGATTCTTGTCGCTGCCTGCGAAAACAGTGTGAAGAAAAACACGATAGAGCTGGCCGTTGCCATACCACCATGCGGACTCCTCGCCTTGATCGAGAGATTTCCTCAAGTCGGTTCCGGCAAGACTCGCATCCCATCCGGGGTTGGACACATGAAACCCGAAAACTTGTCCGTTCGGACCGGACAGGACAAAAAGCTGGCTGCCGGCAAGCTTCCAGAAAGGTTCGGAGGCATCCTGAATGGTGAGCGCGTGCTGGGTGGCCAAAACCGCTTTAAGCGTTGGCAATTCGGCCAGCATCGCGGCGGTCCGAGAAAGCTGCAGTTCGCGGTCGCGCTGAACGTTTTCGAAAGCATGCAGAGAAGCATCGGTGCTCTGGCGGACGCTTTCGGCAATTTCAGAGCGGACGATCAAGCGGACAACCACGAGGAGAGAACCCAGCAAGGCGCCGATGATCAATAGTGTGGCGACCAGAAGTTGAGTGCGTAATTGCGGACGGGGCATGAATCTCCAAGCCGGCGACTTATTTTTCTGGAGCGGGCACCAAGCGGCCTGGCATGAACTTATAACCGGAGCCGTGCATGGTCAGAAAGTAGCGCGGATTGACCGGATCGGGTTCAAGTTTTTGGCGGAGACGGAGCACGTGATTATCCACGGTTCTGGTAACCGGATAGTGCTCATAGCCCCAGACTTCATTCAACAACTCGTCTCTGGAGATCACGCGGGATGGGGAATTGGCGAAATACTTGAGCAGCTTGAATTCCTGGGCAGTGAACGTCAGGGGTTTTGTGCCGCGAGAGGCGACCATGCTGGTGAAATCGATGACCACGTCATCGAAAGCCAGTACGTCGTGCTGGCTCGAAGGAGCAACCGTGCCCGGCGCGTCAATGTGCTGGCCGGTGCGACGCATCGCGCGCCGCACACGAGCAAGCAGTTCCTTGGGGCTGAAAGGCTTGGTGACGTAATCGTCGGCGCCAAGTTCGAGCAGGAGCACTTTATCTTCCACGTCATCGTTGGCACTAAGCACGACGATGGGGACCGTCGCAGCGGAGGCCTTGAATGCACGGCAAACTTCTTTGCCGGGCATTTTGGGAAGCTTCAGGTCAAGCACAACCACGCTGGGCGTCTGTTTTCGGAAGCTTTCGAGGCCGGCAACGCCGTCAGCGGCAATCTGCACAGCGAGGCCGTCCGCTTCAAACAGCCGCTGAAGCGTTCGCTGCATTGGCCGACTATCTTCGACAACGAGTACAGTTTCCATCATGGTCCTTTGGAGGCACAGGAAGTGTCCGGTCGAGCCAGGCCATCCGGCAGGAATGACCTACTCTCATTATACAGCCGCCACGACTTGCAGCGCATGAGCTCACGAAGCGCAAAACGATTGCCGGTCTTGGAACGGTTCCAAAGCGCATGATAAGAAACCCTGGCAGACGGGTTGTCAGGGCGGTGTCCAATGGTTGTCAACAGGGTGTAAATTTCGCGAGTGCGACGGCGGGAGCGACCGTGATTGTCCGCAACTCGCACATTTTGCTAAGTTTGGAGCGGAGTTTTCTGTGAACAGTGGTGGAACCGAACTGCAATTTTGAGGCGAGACGATGGCTACACTCGGGTTGATTGAATACAAAGATGCGAATGCGGAAGTGCGGGCGGTGTATGACGAGATCATGGCCGCACGGAAGACGGACTGGATTAATAATTTCTGGAAGGCGATTGCGCATGATCCGGCGACGCTGAAACGGACTTGGGAGAGTATTAAAGAGATTATGGGGCCGGGAGCGCTGGATCCGCTGACGAAGGAATTGATTTATGTGGCGGTGAGCGTGACCAACAATTGCCATTACTGCATTGCTTCGCATACAGCGTCGGCCGTGAAGAAGGGGATGACGCCGGGAATGTTCAGGGAATTGCAGGCCGTGATTGGGATGGCCAATGAGACGAACAAGTTGGTGACGGGGTATCAGGTGGAGATTGATGAGCAGTTTCGGTTGCCGTTTGGAGATGGGAAGTAGAGAGACGGTGTTGCGTGTAGGTTGCCCTCCCATTGGTGCTGCTAATTTGAAAATTGAGATCCTTCGCCCGTCTTCGGCGGGCTCAGGATGACAAACGTCGGGGCGTAGCGGCTCAGGATGACAAACGCTCAATGGGAGTGGGAGGTTCCGGTTAGCGGAGGCGGAGAAGCATGTGGTCTTCGTCGATGTAGGTGGAGCCGATTTTCAGGGAACGAGGTTCGGTGCCGAAGGATTCGAATCCGAAAGATCGATAGAGTTTTTTGGCGGCGGATTGGGTGGTTGCTACGCAGAGCAGGATTTGTTCGAGCGAGGAATCCTGTTTGGCGGTTTCCAGAAGAGCGGCGATGAGCGCCTTTGCAACACCTTTTCCTCGATGTGATGCAGTGACGTAAACCGCGTAGATGTGGCCCTTGTGTTGTTCCTTCAATCCTTTTCCGCGCATGAAAGTTACGGTGCCAATGAGTTGGCCACTTTCGAACGCGCCGAGGTTGAAGTAGTTCGATGACGAGTTGCGAAAACGTTCGGCGATGGTGTCCACGGAGATGGAGCGGAAGTCCTCGGCGGCCTTGCCAAATGCATAAGGCTCGGATTCAAGAGCTTCGAGGCGGATTTGCCACCAGGCGGCGGCATCGAGGTCGTTGAGGATGCGAATTTCCATGCGGTTAATTGTAAACGGTTTTTCAAATTTGTTGATGATGACGGTGTTTTCTCGGCACAGAAAAACGCCGGAAGTTACTGGAACAAAGTCAAATCGCTAACCTGTCCGTCCGGACAGGTGTTTCCCCTGTAGTACGCGGGTACTATCGCCCACCCATTGGTGGAGCGCGAACCTAATAAGGATACGCGCGGCGTGGTTTTTTCGGGGAACGTCCAACAAATTCGAAAGAGCAAGCAGGTAAGCCATGGCTCCAATCGCAAAAGAACTAGACACGTTGAGTTCGGCGCTCGCAGGTGCGGGAGCAACGCCGCCCGCCGCGGCAAAACCGCAGCCGGCCGCGGTGGAAATGCCGGTGACGGTGAACGGAGCGCGGACAGTGGAAGGTTCGGATAAACGCGAGCCATTCTCGGAAAATACCCATACGGTGCTGGTTTTTGCGAACGGTGCAGTGATCCGGCTGGCTTCGGGCGTGGCCTCGGGGCAACTGCTGTTTCTGACGAACGACCGGACGAAAAAAGAAGTGGTTTGCCAGGTGGTGAAGTCGAAGAACTACAGCAGGGAAGCCGGGTACGTGGAATTGGAATTTACGGAAGCGGCGCCGGGATTCTGGGGAATGCGCTTTTCTTCGGCGGGAGCGGTGGCTACAGCTCCGGTTGCGGCGAAGCTGCCAGTACCAGTTTCCGGGCTGCCGGAAAAATCGCTGCTGGAGAAGCTGTCGGTTGAAAAGGCGAAGACGCCGTCCGTGCCGGTGATCGAGGCGCTGAAGCCGGCTGGATTGATGCCGGCGGTAACACAAGAGGGTGCGAAAGAGCTGGAAGCCAAGCCCGTTGTGCACGAGGAATCCAAAGCGTTGCCGGCTGTTCCCGCGGCGCCGACAAAATCGTTTCAAGAGAAACTGATTGAAGCGAGTACCCGACCACCAATGACGATGACGGAGCCGCCGAAGCCTGCGGAAGTCAAGCCCACGGCGGCGACCGAGTTTACGGAAAGCGTACCGAAAATTCCGACGCTTTCGGAATTCCTGACGAATGGAACGGCGGGGCCGGAGTTGAAGGCTTTGGAAAAAGAGGCGCCCGCGAAGGTTGAGCTGAAGGATGGTGAAAGCCCGAAGCCGTTGACGGAGCAAGACGCGGAGCTGCACGGCAAGTTGTCGGCGTTGATCTTTGCCCAGAAGCCCGAGCTGTCAGCGGTTGAGATTTCGAGTGTTGAGGCGGAATCGCGCGCTGGCGAACTGACCAAGTTGCTGATGCCGAAAAAAAAGGAAGCCGAATCCAGCGCGAGCGCGCCGCTGTCAGTAAAAGCAAACCCAGCGCCCGGTACCTCGACATTTGATTTTGAAACCGAGGAAGTGAAAATTCCGGCGTGGCTGGAGCCGCTGGCTCGAAATTCTCCGGCGAGCGCGGCGGTATTTGAAACAAGAATGCCGGAGACAAAGGCGAGCGACGCCGTGGACAGCCACGGGCAAAGCGAACAGCAGATTTCCGGCGAAGAAAACTCGCCGGAATATTCGGAGAAGAGCGAAGCGGTGCTGACGTTATCGAGCGAAGGACCGACGCCGAATTTCGGGTCGTCGCTGGCACTGGATTCAAGAGCAACGCAAGGCGCTGCTGAGGGCGGATCGCGAAAGGGATTAATGTTGGGGCTGCTGGCGGCAGGGTTGCTGGTGGCGGCGGGAGGCGGATGGTATTGGTATTCGAATCAGCCTCAGAGCGTTGCGGCGAGCGGGCCCGCGGCGCGAGGAAATGTGGCGACAGAGGCCGCTCCGAGCGCGGTGGCGCCGGTTTCGCATGCAACGGTTTCGCCGGCCGCAAATTTTGGAGCAAACCCAGCGGGTAGCCACAATTCAGTGAACTCGAATCCGGTGAAAAGTGATTCGAATGGAAATACATTCTCTGTCGAACCGCCGGCGGAAACTTTAACGACCGCAAGCGAGCCCATTACGAAGCCAAAGCTGGGCGATGTGCATCTGTCTGCGCCGGTCGTGAATCGAAAGGCGTCGGGGACGTACAACAATGCGTCGGATTCAGAGCCTACCCTGAACGATGGCCTCACTGGCGGAGATCCTGGCAGCCTGGGATTGCTTGCGAACAAAGGCAAGCAACCGGTGGCTCCTCTGCAGGTGGGCGGCGACGTGAAGCAGGCGCGGCTGATTTCGTCGGTGCCTCCCGTTTACCCGCAATTGGCGAAGAACCAGCGGTTGAGCGGAGACGTGACCATTGACGCGTTGATTGACGTGCACGGCAATGTTTCTGCGATGAAAGTCATTTCAGGACCGGCGTTGCTGCATCAAGCGGCGATGGATGCCTTGCGGCAATGGAAGTATCAGTCTGCCACGCTGAATGGGCTGGCGACGCCTATGCATCTCACCGTGACACTGCAATTCAAGCTGCCGTAAAATTCGAAAATAGAAAACTGAAAGTCGAAATGGCAAATCCGCGTCCTACATGGTCAGGACCACGCGGAATTGCGCGTGGCCGCTCAACATACGGTCGTAGGCTTCAGCAACTTTCGCAAACGGAAATTTTTCAATCATCGGGCGCACGCCGCTAAGGGTGGCGAAGCGCAGGGTGTCTTCGGAATCGCTCGGAGTACCGGCCGCCCAGCCCTGCACGCGCTTGCGGCCAAAAATGAGCGCAGGGCCGGGAATTTCGATGGGTGCCATGTCAGCGCCGACCACCAGCATCGAACCGTTGCGGCCGAGTCCGTGGAAAATCTCCGACATGGATTTGGAGCTTGGCGCGGTGGCGAGAATGACCCTAGCACCACCGAGTTTTTGTAAGGCTTGTGCGGCGTTGGTGGCAGCACTGTCGATATAGTGATGAGCACCAAGTTTCGTTGCGAGAGCGGCGTTGTCCGGTCCACGGCCCACGGCGGCGACTCGATAGCCGAACTTGTTGGCAAATTGAATTCCGAGATGGCCGAGTCCGCCAATGCCCTGTACAGCGACCAGGTCGCCGGGACCGGCGCCGCTGTGACGCAGTGCGTTAAACGTGGTAATGCCCGCGCACATCAGCGGTGCGGCATCCGCAGGCTCCAGGCCGTCGGGAATGTGCGCGACGGCTTCAATCGGCGCAAGCATGTATTCCTGATAGCCGCCGTCGTAGCTGAGTCCGGTAACGACGCCCGATTCGCAGTTGGCAAAGTCGCCTGCGCGACAGGCCGGGCAAGTGCTGTCCTGGCCGCCGTGCCAGCCGACGCCAACGCGGTCACCTTTTTTCCAGGAAGCGACTCCAGCGCCGACTTCGTCGACCACGCCGGCGACTTCGTGTCCGGGAATACGCGGATATTGCAAGCCGGGCCACGAGAAGCCTTCTTTGGTGAGAACATCGCTGTGGCAGATGCCGCAGGCTTGCACTTTGATGCGGACCTGACCGGGTCCCGGAGACGGAATCTCGCGCTCGACAAATTCAAAGTCGCCTTTTGCTTTGGGAACTTGAGCTACTTTCATTTTTGCCATGATGGCTGATTCTCCCTAGGAAATGGGATTGGGCGCACTTTTGGATGCCATGGAAATGCAGGCGGATACCTTTTTCTGCGTACGATTGCAATTTCTGGTACGAGGCGAGTGCGGCTGGCTTGCAGCAAGGCGGAAAGGATTCGTATACTGGCGGCCCGGCTTTGTGACGGCCCGGCGGGTGGGTAGCCCGCTGATTTTCAAGGTCACAGGCCAAGCGAAGAAAAAGGAAGCAGCCGAAGCAGCGTCTGGGTGTGTACTGTGGCGCAGCGGAGCCGTGCGTATACGCCGGCAAAGGAGAGTTAGGGATGTCGCAAGCGACCGGACCGGAAGAGATGAATGTTTACCAGAACGCGGAAGCGCGTTTTGAAGAAGCCGCGAAGAAGTTGGGGCTGGAGCAGGGAATTTACCGCTACCTGAAATACCCGGATAAAGAAATCACGATGTACATCCCGGTGGGAATGGACAACGGGACGCTGGAAGTGTTTACGGGATACCGAGTATTGCACTCGACGGTGCGCGGGCCAGGCAAGGGCGGAATTCGATTTGCGCCGGATGTGAGTCTGGATGAGGTGCGGGCGCTGGCGGCGTGGATGACCTGGAAATGCGCGGTGGTGGATATTCCGTTTGGCGGAGCGAAGGGTGGAGTGATTTGCACGCCGGGGAAGATGTCGCGCGGAGAACTGGAACGCTTGACCCGGCGTTACACGGCGGAGCTTTCCAGTTGGCTGGGACCAGAGCGCGATGTGCCAGCTCCGGACGTCGGTACCAATGAACAGACCATGGCCTGGGTGATGGATACCTATTCGATGCATGTGGGCATGGCGACGACGGCGGTGGTCACTGGCAAGCCGATTGAACTGGGCGGTTCGCGCGGGCGCAAAGAAGCGACTGGCCGCGGCGTGATGATGTGCGTGGACAAAGCTGTCGAGAAACTGGGAATGAAGAAGGAAGGATGCCGCACGATTATCCAGGGATTTGGCAACGTGGGATCGATGGCCGCGGACCTGATGCAGAAGGCCGGCTACAAGATTGTTGGGCTGGCGGATATTGGGGGCGGGCTGTACAACGAAAATGGATTTGACATTCCCAAAGTAATTGAATGGGTGACGAATCAAAAGAAACCGCTGCAGGAATTTCCAGGCGGCGGGACACCGATGAGCGCGAAGGATGTGTTGTTCCAACCGTGCGATGTGCTGATTCCCGCGGCCATCGAAAACCAGATCACCGAGAAAAACGCGGCGACGGTGCAGGCCAAAATTCTGTGCGAAGGAGCGAACGGGCCGACCACTTGGCAGGCCGACGCGATTCTGGATGCCAAGGGTGTTTTCACGGTACCGGACATTTTGGGCAATGCCGGCGGCGTGACGGTAAGCTACTTCGAATGGGTACAGGACCGGCAAGGGTTCTTCTGGCGGGAGAGCGAAGTGAACGAGCGCCTGTTGGACGTCATGGTGAATGCGTTCGACGTTGTGGTGAAGTACGCGGAGGCCCACAAGGTCAACAACCGAATCGCGGCATATATGGTGGCGATCGACCGAGTGGCAAAAGCACTGAAATTGCGCGGAATCTACGCGTAACCGTCTCGTTCGCTGGGCTAGGCGGCCAGGCAAAAATAATCAGTTGCAAAAACTTTCCTTCAGTAGATAATGCCGCGCTGGGAGGCAGTCCGCCCGTGCGCCCGGATTCAGCGTCGGCAAGTAATCATAAGAGCGAAAAGCAGCACCGGCGAGAGCTGTGCCTGGTGGGCCGGTGGATGTACGAGCGCGAATACATCGTGGCGTGCGAGGGGAATCTGTCGGTGCGCCTCAGCGCCGAGCGCATTTTGACCACGCCAACCTGCATGAACAAGGGAATGCTGGAGCCCGAGGACCTGGTGGTTGTGGACCTGGAGGGCCGGCACTTGGAAGGCGCGAGAAGTATGTCCTCGGAAGTGCTGATGCACTTGCTGTTCTACCGCATACGAGCTGACGTGAATGCGGTTTGCCACGCGCATCCGGTTACGGCAACGGGATTTGCGACGGCGGGACGGGCGCTGGACCAGGCGCTGCTGCCGGAAGTGGTGATCGGACTTGGAAAGGTGCCACTGGCGCGGTACGGCACGCCGGGCACGCCGGATTTGAGCGCGGCAATTGAACCTTACGTCCGGCACTACGATGCGCTGTTGCTGGCGAATCACGGAGCGGTGACCTGCGGAGCGGATCTGCTGACCGCGTTTTATCGAATGGAGACGGTCGAGCATACTGCGAAGATTACGCTGGCCGCGGAGAACGCTGGAACGCCAAAGCTATTCTCGAGCCGGGAAGTGGCAAAGCTGATGGCGGCGCGGGCGAGATATGGAGTGCAATCGCCGCCCGGAGGCGGAGCTGAGCTGCCGGTTACCAGCGACGAAGAAGAAAATGTGACCGACGAAATTACCCTCAAACGTGAAGAACTGGACGCGCTGATTGAAGACGCAGTGCGGAAAGATCGGGCTCGGCGGTAAGGCCGCTCTCAAGATTCGCGAACTTTAGATCCGTCCAGGATTTCGCGAACCCGGCGGGCCAAAGTCAGCGGAGCGAACGGTTTCTGAAGGAAAGGTACGTCGGTCTGCTGAATCCCCTGGCGCACGATATCGTCGCCGATATATCCGGACATAAACAGGATTTTCATCCGTGGATTCTTGGCCGAGAGGCGTTTGGCGAGTTCGGCGCCACTGGTTTCAGGCATGACCACGTCGGAGAGAAGCAAGTCGATCCGGCCACCCTTTTCTTCGAACAGCGCCTCAGCATCCTTCGGCTGGCTCGGAGTCAGAACGGTGTAGCCGTGGGAAATGAGGACCGCGCGGATGAAGTCACAAACGGAAGCGTCGTCCTCGACCAGTAAGACCGTTTCACTTCCGTCCAGAGCCGCGGATATTTTCGCGGGAGGCAAATCCGCAAGCACAGCGGAATCGGTTCGAGGCAGGTACATGCGAAAAGTGGTGCCGTGACCGGGCTGGCTGGTGAAGGTAATGTGCCCGTTGGATTGCTTGAGAATACCGTAGACCGTCGAGAGTCCAAGGCCGGTGCCTCTGCCGACCGGCTTGGTTGTGAAGAACGGTTCGAACAAGCGGGTTTGCACTCTCAAATCCATCCCCACGCCAGTATCGCTGACCAGAAATTCGATGTACCGACCGGGCTTTAGATTGTTGGCAGCGGCGATGGCATCGCCGAAATCGACGTTTCTAGTCTCGAAGTGCAACGCCCCACCATCGGGCATGGCGTCCCGCGCATTCACCGCCAGATTGATGATGACCTGTTCCAATTGTCCGGCATCGGCGCAAACCGGGCCCAAATCAGCAGCCAGGCTGGTGGTGATTCGAATGTGCTCGCCAATCAGGCGCTGCAGCAGCTTTTCCATCCCGATGATGATCTGGTTGACATTGAGTTTGCCGGCCTGGATGGTTTGTTTCCTGCTGAAGGCAAGAAGCTGCCGGGTGAGGGACGCCGCCCGTTCACCGGCCTTAAATATTTGATCCGCGTAGCCGCGCAGCTTGTGGTCGGAAGAGAGCGCTTCGAATAGAACTGAGCTATAGCCGTTGATGACCATCAGCAGGTTGTTGAAGTCGTGCGCGACGCCGCCGGCGAGCGTTCCGATGGCTTCCATTTTTTGCGACTGGCGAAGTCGTTCCTCCAAGTGACGATACTCGGTGATATCGCGGACAACACCGATGACGCCCACAATCCGGCGATCGGCGTCGCGATGAGGAGCCTTGTGTGTCAAAAAGGTGCGTGGCACGTTGTTGAGCGTGGCGTCGTACTCGAAGGACTTCGAAGCGCCGGATTCGATGATCATGCGATCCTGCTCGGCCAATTGGCGGGACAAACTCCCATCGAGCAACTCCCGTCCGGACTTGCCGACAACCTCGGCCACACTGAGGCCTAGCATGTCCGCAAAGGTTTGATTGACGATGATGTAGCGTCCATCGAGATCCTTGATGAAGATAGCGTCGCCAGTTCCTTCGAAAACCGATTGCAGGAGCGCGTTGCTCTGCTGGAGTTGCTTGGCTGCGAGGAGTTGTTCGTGCTCGGCAAAAATAATTCTGGCGACCGAACAGCTGAACGACAAGACCACCAAAATAATGGCGATGAGCAACTGTTTTTCGGCGATGCCTGCAGCCATCAAGAGGACGATAAGGGGAAATACCAGAGAAGCGGCGTGAGCCAAAGCCCAATGTTCGGACCGCCGAGCCTTGCGGGGCGACTCCGATGCTTTGCGGGCCGAGGCAGTCGCGGGATCCGCGAACACCACGAGAGTGGTAGCTAAGAGGAAAGGAACGCTCCACACGAGGTCCCAGGGCGAGCCAGTTCTTAGATTCAAATTGGACTGCAAGTAGAGATATGGAAATTCGCAACTGAGATAGACAAAAAAGAAGACGGCCATCCGGGCATAGAGGGAACGCGCCAGAGTGTCTTTGGTGAAGAGCGCAGTTAAGAAAAAAGTGGTAAACAAGAGAATGTCGCGAGAGGTTTCGGGAATCCAGGCCAGTTGGCCAATTGCGCCCCAGCCGTTCCGCCAGGCGTCGGGAGTATCGAAGGTGAACAGATAGACCGCGAGCATGAGGATGAGGACCTGCACCAGATCGAAGACCCGAGGCCATTGTTTCCACTCGAAGCCTTGTTCGCGATCGATGAACAGGGTCATGAAAGGAAGGGACATGCTGAGGAAAAAGACGATGTCGCTAGGCCACGGCTGCTGAAGGGGAAAGTGCAGGATGCTGTCGTAATAAGTGGCCACGGTCTGGGCCAGGGCCCATACAAAAAAACCGGCCGCAAACAGCAGCCAGAAATGTTTGGCAAATTTTTCCGCGCGGCGGGACGCCGAGATACAAGCAAGCGCCGCAAGCACCGGACATGCGATCTGAATCAGGTTGGAAACCAGCGGACCGTAAGCATTATGGGGCACCACGAGCAGCATGGCAGCGTGGAGAAGCAACAGCGCAAGGGCCGAGAAAAGGAAGTAACGCTGGCCCTTTGAGAGAGTGGTCAGACCCGGCACGTCCCAAGCCTTTCGATAACGCAGCAATAGTAGGGGTACTTAAATATGATCCGATATTTTTCGGGTTGCTGAAGGAAAAAGCGCGGGCCGGTTGTCTAGGGTCAAACAGTAATTCGTTCACAAAACGGGCTGCCGGGTTACGGGCTGCAAGAAAAGGAGGCCGAGTCGGTATAGGATGTCCACTGCAGCGGCGAGGGCGGAAGAAGCTGGCGAAGGCGCTGGCTGGGAGGGTTCAGTGAGCAACGCGGCGGATCTATTTGCATCCTTAAGGTCGGACGATACGGCTGCGGTGGCACGCATGCTGGAGTCGGAACCGGCGCTGGTGCAGGCGCGCAACGAACAAGGCATTTCCGCGGTGCTGATGGCGTGCTACATGGGTCGAAAAGAAATTCGCGATCTGCTAATCGCAAAGGGGGCACGTCTGGAACTGCATGAAGCCGCGGCCGCGGGGAACTTGCCGCGCGTGAAAGAGCTGGTCGAAGACAATTCGCAACTTGCCAAGAGTTATTCACCGGATGGATTTCCTATGATGGCGTTGGCGGCGGCATTCGGGCATGAAGATGTGGCGCGGTATCTGCACGGAAAAGGCGCGGAGATCAACGCGGTGGCGACCAATGGAACTGGCTATACCGCGTTGACCGGCGCGGTTGCCGGAGGGCACGTTGCGCTGGCGAGATGGCTTGCGGAAAAAGGAGCGGACGTAAATTATCGCTACGCCAAGGGCCATTCGCCATTGCTCGAAGCGGCTGCCAACGGAAAACTGGAGATTGTCCAAGCGTTGGTGGCGCAAGGCGCGGATGTGCATATGCGTACCGAAGAAGGCAAGAACGCGCTGAATTTTGCGCAGGAGCGCGGCCACAAAGAAGTGGCGGAGTACCTGTTGGAACTTGGATTGACCGCTTAGTAGTTTGAGCGTACCGTTGGCCCGTCGTCCCTTTGCTCATTTATGACCTTCCCGGTCTACATTCCCTTTGGTTCACTGAGAATTCACCCGCATTTGATTTTTGAAACGGCCGCCTACGCGATCGCTTTTCGTGTCTATCTCTGGCAGCGCAAACGTCAAGGCGATGCGCTAGACGATTCGAATCGCTGGTGGATGATCGCGGCCGCGGCGATGGGCGCGGTGGTGGGCAGCAAGGTGCTGTATTGGTTCGAAGACCCGGCGTTAACACTGGCGCACTGGCGGGAGCCGGCGTACTTGATGGGCGGGAAGACCATTGTTGGCGCGCTGATCGGCGGCTTGTTTGCAGTGGAACTTGCCAAGCGGCAATTGAGGATCACGCGGCGGACCGGAGATTTGTTTGCGGTGCCATTGTGCGTGGGAATTGCGATCGGGCGGATCGGGTGTTTTTTGACTGGTTTGGACGATCACACCACGGGAGTAGCGACAGGACTGCCGTGGGGAGTGAACTTCGGTGACGGAATTGCCCGGCACCCGACGCAGCTATACGAGGTGCTATTTGCGCTTGCACTTGGAGTGTTTCTCTGGCGGAGGATGCAGCGGCCATTCGTTGCGGGCGACATATTCAAAATGTTTATGGTGGCGTACTTTGCGTTCCGGCTGGCCTGCGATTTCTTGAAGCCGGAGGTGCGGGTGTTTATCGGATTGTCGTCGATACAGTGGGCGTGCGTGGGCATGCTGGGTTATTACTCACGGGATTGGGCAAGATGGATTGCCGCTTCCGGTCAAACTGCTCATGCTCGTCCGATTATTTTCGGCGGAGATTCCGTTAGCGTCGACTCGAAAGAGTGACGATGAGCGAACTATTTGAGTCGAAGCCACCGCGAACCGGCAAGCAGATCGTTACCGCTCTCAGTGCCGCGTTCGCTTTGACGTTGGTGTGCTGCGGTGGAGGAATCGTGCTCGGTGGCTCAGGATTTTTTTCGAGTCTGGCCACGCTGCCCACGGTAATCGGTTTCGTCGCGTTTTTGTTCTTTATAGGGATTGCAATCTATGCCGCCGGCAAAGCCTTATTTGGCGGAGGTCTGTGATGGAAACGAACCCGATGCCGCCAGCACCGCCGCGGAAGCGCAGCAATGTGAAAGCGATTCTGATCACGCTGGCGTGCGGCGTGCTCCTGGCAGTTGGATCGTGTTTCGGGGTGGTTTTTACAATGAGCATGGGCCGCCCTAGTCTGATCAATAAAATTTTCGGGTTTGGCCTTGTTGCAGGGGTGGCGTTGTTCGTGTTCGGAATTGTGTGGGGCATCATGGCGTTGATCATTTCGGTGATTTACCGCGTGCGCGGCGATAAGGAGCAGCCGTGAGCGAACGGAATCGGCCGAGCTTCGTTCCCGTCCTGATTACGTTGGCGGCATCGTTTGTGCTTTCGGTTGGATCATTTTATGGATGCGATCGCACGCTTACGCCCGGGGGCGTTTCACAGCTAAATAAGTTTTTCTTTTGGTCGTTCGCGGTGTGCGCGGCGTGCTTTGCGGGTGCACTTGGTTGGTTGGCGGTGTCCGTCGTCCTCAACGAAGCCATCCGAGAAAAATCGGAGGACGAATGAGCGAACGGGTGCGGCCGTATCTTTTTTATGATGTGGCGCTGACGATTTGTTCGAAGTGTTTCTGCAAACTGGAAGGCAAAATCGTTTTCCAGGACGACAAGGTTTTTCTGTTGAAGCGCTGCCCGGAACACGGCGCGGAGCGGGTGCTGATTGCGGACGACGTCGATTACTACCGGCGCTGCCGCGAAGTGTTTATCAAGAAGCCGGAGATGCCGATGGTTTACAACACTCCGGTGAAATGGGGATGCCCCTACGACTGCGGGTTGTGCACGGACCACGAGCAACATTCCTGCCTATCGCTGGTGGAGCTGACGGATTCGTGCAATTTGCGGTGTCCGGTGTGCTACGCGGGGAGCGGGCCCGAGCGGACCGAGCATCGGTCGCTGGCGCTGATCGGAAAAATGCTGGATGCAGTGGTTCGAAACGAGGGGCATCCGGATGTGGTGCAGCTTTCCGGCGGCGAACCGACGTTGCATCCGGATTTTTTCGCCATCGTGAAAATGGCCAAGGCGCGGCCGATCCGGCACCTGATGGTGAACACCAACGGCCTGAAAATCGCGCAGGACGAAGATTTCGTGAAGCGGCTGGCAGAATTCGAGGACTTCGAGGTCTATTTGCAGTTCGATTCGTTCGAACGGGAAGCACTGCTGGATTTGCGCGGCGGCGATTTGCGCAGCATTCGCGAACGCGCGATCGAGCGGCTGAACAGGTACAACATTTCGACAACGCTGGTGGCGACGCTGCGCAAAGGCCTGAATGACAGCGAAATCGGCAAGATGATTGACTACGCGCTCGAGCAGCCGTGCGTGCGCGGCGTAACACTGCAGCCGATTCAGGACGCCGGCCGCCTGGAGCGGTTTGATCCGGCAACTGACCGGCTGACGCTCACCGAAGTGCGCCGCAAGATTCTGGAGCAGACGAAAGTATTTCGCGCGGAGGATGTGATTCCTGTGCCGTGTCACCCGGATTCGCTGGCGATGGCCTATGCGTTGAAAGTAGACGGGAAGGTTGTTCCGCTGACGCGATTCGTCGAGCCTGACCTGTTGATCAATGCGGCGCGCAATACGATTGTTTACGAGGAAGAACCCGGCGTGCGCGACTGCTTGTTCAAATTATTCGCGACGAATCACTCGCCACAGTCCGGCGCGGAATCGTTGCGCGAACTATTGTGCTGCCTGCCGAAAATCGCCGCGCCCAGCGATCTCTCTTACAGGAATATTTTCCGCGTGCTGATCGTGCAATTTCTGGACGCGCATGCCTTCGATGTGCGTTCGGTCAAAAAAACTTGCATCCACATCGTGCATCCCGACGGCCGATTGATTCCGTTTGACACCTACAATTTGTTTTATCGCGACGACTTGGAGCGCACACGGCTCGCTCCGCTTCGCCACGCATCCCTTAGCACGTCGCTAACCGCCATTGCCGGCGCATTCGGTAAATCGCCAGTTGAGCGTGCCTGAGGCCTGATGAGCAACGAATTAGAACCGCACGGAGTCGATCCCGGATGGAACGACAAGTTCGTGGGTTTCCTTCT
>Ga0210402_10000196_pt1 | contig 70328 bp, 72 predicted proteins | sample IncBWC7MmetaG_FD_161055 | JGI IMG/M metagenome (GOLD analysis project Ga0210402, IMG submission 161055) | Forest soil microbial communities from Barre Woods Harvard Forest LTER site, Petersham, Massachusetts, United States - Inc-BW-C-7-M | ecosystem: Environmental > Terrestrial > Soil >...
CAGACCGATCGTTGTAACCTCTTTCATGGCTGGCTCCCGTCCGTTGGCGTTATCGAAAACCCAACTTTGGCACATCGATGCCGTAAGGGGGCCATCCACCCCATCATTGCGAGGAGCGAAGCGACGAAGCAATCTCCGCCGGGGCTCGATGACGGGAGTCATCGATTTGGTTCTGACGCTGCACCCCACCGAAGCTGTTCGTCGGTTTGGCGCGCATCACCCCCACCCCGACCCGCCCCATCGAGGGGGCGGGAGTGCGCTTTCCGGCCCTCCCCCGTGATGGGGGAGGGTTTGGGAGGGGGTGAGCACCGCGGGTCAATTTGATCGGAAGCCGCTCTAGCTGGCGGTCGTTCCCGCGGCAAAGGCCAGCGCGGCGGCACTGTCGAGGATGGCCGCACGGGTGTCGACCTCGACGGCGAGTGCGCGCGCATAGTCACGCTCGGTGGCGAGGAGGTCGACGAAATTGGTGACGCCGCTGCCATAGCCGGTCAGCGCACTGTCGTATCCGGACTTTGTCGTAGTAACGAGGGCTACGGCGAACTGATGCTGCGAGAGGGCCGATTGGAAGTCGGCATAGGCCGTCCAAACCTCGGCTTGGCTCGCGAGTTGCAGCGCGTCGAGATCGGCTCTCGCCTGATCCCGTCGCGCCTTGGCTTCGCGCACCCGGTTGTCCCGGATGAAGCCGTCGAACAGTTCCCAGGTGAGCTGCAGCCCGATGCTCGCGGTGGTTCGCTGCGGGTAAAACGTCGTGCCGTTCGGGCCCAGGTTCAGGCTATCGAGCTCGCGATAGACGCGGCCGAGTGAGCCGTTTGCAGATAGCTTGGGAAGGTAGTCGGTGCGAGCTCGATCCAGCTCCGCTTCGCGCGCCCTCACATCCGCGAACTTCGCGGCGAGGTCGGGGCGGGTGGAGACGGCCTGCTGCAGCAATGAATCCACCGACGCCGGCAGCCCTTCCGGTAGCTGCAAGGAAGAAAGCGACGCAACCTGTGGCAGGGACGCCGGCGAAATGCCAATCGCCCGTGCAAGCTGCGCCTCGGAGGCGTGGACATCACGTTGCGCACTGGCTATGTCGAATTGCTGCTGCAAGACCACCTGGCGCGCGAGCAGAGCATCGGTGATCGAGACGAGGCCGCTGCGGCTGCGGATGCCGGTCGCCTGCTCCACCGCGGTTGCGGCCTTTAGCGCCGTCTCCCGGGCCGTGACACGAGCGCGGCTCGCATCGAAGGCGAAATACGCTTTCTGCACCGCGAATATCACGCTTTGCTGCTTACGATTGAACTGAAGATTGGCGGCAAGCAAGGTTTGGGCCGCGTTGTCGAGATCCGCGGTGCGCCGACCGAAGTCCAGCAACAGCCAGTCCAGCCGCAGCAACGGCTCGAGCACACCGGTGCGAACCAGAAACGGCCCCATCTTGTCGTAATCGGGCAGGTGGGCATAGCTCGCCATGCCGATGGCGCTGAGCGTCGGCAGATAGGTGCCTTCCGCTATCCCGAGCCTCGCCGCAGCGGCGCGTGTCGTTTGCCACGCCGCCCGCGTCTCGGGGTTGGTCTGCTGCGCAAGATCGATCAGATTCGGCAGGTCGTAGACGCGTCCCGGCTGAATTGCAGCAGGAGACGCAGCCGACCGGGCGGAAAACGCGTCCAGCGTGGCCTTCCCACCGGGAATTCGCGTCGCCTCTACTGGCGCCCATGATTTTGTCGCAGTCGGCGGTGCGAGCGCATTGGGATCGGTCGCCAGCTTTGGCTCGATCGCTCCGCAAGCCGTCAACATACCGGCCAAGCTCGCCAGTGACACTCTCAGCCGTGCGTTGCGGGTCGACTTGGGCAAACGCGGGGCCATGGAAGACAGGGTTGGAGTTGTGTCAGCGCCCGTTCTCCCTTGCGATTGTTGCGGCGGGAACCGAGCCGGCCGACGGCCCGCTCGGTTGGTGTATCTTGCGGATGCGGGCTGTCGGCACAAGATGCGGCCGATGTCAGGGCTTATTTTGCGACCCGCACCAGCGGGCTGTCGCCCTTCGCCGGCGAATGGTTGAGGCCGCGGCGCAACTTCTGCAAGGCAGGGCTCGCGGCGCTCACCCAATAGCTTCTCGCCGGCTGGGTGTTGGTCGACATGCTGACGGTGTTGTAAGCCTGCGCCGTCTTGCCGCCAAAATTGCGGTGTACCTTGCTGCGAGAATGGCGGCCGCTCGGCGGCGGGCTCTCTCCCTGCTGGCGTCAAGAGCCGGTCAAAAATCCCCTGCCACGGCGTCATTGGAGCGTCTTTGCCGAGCCATAAGAAGTTGATTTTGCATGATTGTTCTACCGAATTACCGATTTTCTCCCTGGTCTCAGGGAGGAGTCGGGAGAGCCCGGCCGCCGGGGCGGCGCGCGGCTCGCACGGGGGAGTTGACGCCGGCCGCGGCGCCGTCGCTTATTGCCGCGACAGGCGCAGCTGCGCCAGAGGAGCCATGAGATGACGTCCCAGCCCTTCGGCGGGGTGCTGGTCCCCGTCCTGACCCCCTTCGCGACTAGCGGCGAACCCGATGCCGGGCGCTTTGCCGCCTTCTGCCGCTGGCTGCTCGATCAAGGTGCGGGTGGGCTCGCGATCTTCGGCACGACGAGTGAGGCCAACTCGATGTCGCCCGCCGAGCGGATGGCTTTGCTCGATCGGCTGATCGAGGCGGGGATCCCCGCCCAGAAGCTGATGCCCGGGACCGGCGCCTGTGCCATGACCGACGCAACGATCCTGGTGCGGCATGCCGTCGATCACGGCTGCGGCGGGGTGCTGATGCTGCCGCCGTTCTATTACAAGGGGGTCAGCGACGACGGCATCTTCGCCTTCATCTCCGGCGTCATCGACCGGGTCGGATCGTCGGCGCTGCGGCTCTTTCTCTACCATATCCCGCCGATGGCCGTGGTCGGCTTCTCGCTCGACCTCGTCGGCCGCTTGATCAGGGCCTATCCGGAAACGGTGGTCGGGCTGAAGGACAGCTCGGGCGATTGGAGCAACACCGCGGCATTGCTCGACCGCTTCCCCGGTTTCGCGGTCTTCCCGGGCTCCGAGGTCTTTCTCCTCGGTGGGTTGCGCAAGGGCGGGGCCGGCTGCATCACCGCCTCGGGCAACGTCAATGTCCCGGGGATCAAGAGGGTCTACGACAATTGGCGCGGCCCGCAGGCCGAATCCTTGCAGGCCGAGATCACGACCTTGCGCCAGGCGTTGCAAGCCTATCCGATGGTGCCGGCGCTGAAACGGATCGTGGCACACTACCACAATGATCCGGCTTGGGCCGCGGTGCGGCCGCCGCTGGTGCCGCTCGACGAGGCGCAATCGGCGTCGCTGATCGCCGATCTCGGCAAGCTCGGCTTCGCGCTCGGCGAGCGGCCGCAGGCGAAGGCGGCCTAGGAGGGAGGAAGCACGATGGCGATGGAGCAGCCAGCCGCCCGGACCCCCGAGCGCGAAGCCTTTTACGACCGGATCGGCGCCTACAACATGGCGCCCTTGTGGGAGCGGCTGCACGGGCTGGTAACTGCGCAGCCGACGACGCCATGTCTGCCGGCGATCTGGCATTACCAAGAGATCCGGCCCTATCTGATGCAGTCGGGCGGGCTGATCACCGCCCAGGAGGCGACACGCCGGGTGCTGATCCTCGAGAACCCTGGCCTCAAGGGCCAAACCTCGATCACCCATTCGCTGTTCGCCGGGTTGCAGCTGATCCTGCCGGGCGAGGTGGCACCCGCGCACCGTCACACGGCGTCGGCGTTGCGCTTCATCATCGAAGGCGAGGGCGCCTATACGGCGGTCGACGGTGAGCGCACGACGATGCGACCCGGCGATTTCGTGATCACGCCCTCATGGACCTGGCACGACCACGGCAACCAGACGCGGGAGCCGATGGTCTGGCTCGACGGGCTCGACATTCCGATCGTCCGCCTGCTCGATGCGAGCTTTGCCGAGCCCGGTGAGGACGATGTCCAGACCGTCACCCGCCCCGAGGGCGACAGCACGGCGCGGTTCGCCAACAATCTCTTGCCGGTCGACTGGAAGCCGCAGGTCAAGACCTCGCCGGTGTTCAACTATCCCTATATCCGCTCGCGCGAATCGCTCGATACGCTGAGCCGGAACGAGGATCCGGACGCGTGCCACGGGCACAAATTGCGCTACGTCAACCCGGCGAGCGGCGATTTCGCGATGCCGACGATCGGCACCTTCATCCAGCTCTTGCCAAAGGGATATGCAACCCGACCATACCGCTCGACCGACGGCACGGTTTATGTCGTGGTCGAGGGTGAGGGCGAGAGCCGGGTCGGCGACCAGGTCTTGCGCTGGCAGCCGCACGACGTCTTTGTCGTGCCGAGCTGGGTGTCGGTGAGCCACCACGCTGACGACGAGGCCGTGTTGTTCAGCTATTCGGATCGGCCGGTGCAGGAAAAGCTCGGCCTCTGGCGCGAGCAGCGCGGCAACGCTTAACGCTGCGGACCGCGGGCCTCTGGCCCGCATGCGGGCGGGACGCCCACTCTCCTGGGGAGGAGACGAATGGCCGAGACGGCGACGCGGGAGGATCCCTTCGGTCTCGACGGCAAGGTGGCGATCGTCACCGGCGGCGGTGCCGTGGATGACGGCATCGGCAATGGCCGTGCGGCGGCGATCCTGCTGGCGCGTGCCGGCGCCCGGGTGCTGGTCGTCGATCTCGAAAAGAGCCGCGCCGAGCGGACGGTCGCGATGATCGCGGACGAAGGCGGCACCGCCGCGGCCTTTGTCGCCGACGTCACCGACGAGCAGCAGGCCAAAGCGATGGTTGCCGCGGCGCTGGAGCAATTCGGCCGGCTCGATTGCCTCGACAACAATGTCGGGATCGGCGGTCGCGGCAGCGTCGTCGACATGCCTCCCGAGAGCTGGCGCCGCGTCATGCAGGTCAATGTCGACAGCATGTTTCTGGCCTCGCGCCATGCCATCCCGGCGATGAAGCAGACGGCGGGCGGTGGGGCCATCGTCAACGTCTCGTCGATCTCGGCGCTGCGACCGCGCGGGCTGACCGCCTACTCGACCTCGAAGGGTGCGGTGATCGCGCTGACCCGGGCGATGGCGGTCGATCACGGTGCCGACGGCATCCGCGTCAACTGCGTCGCGCCGGGGCCGGTTTATACGCCGATGGTCTACTCGCGACAGATGACCCCCGCCGCCCGCGAGGCGCGGCGCAAGGCCTCGGTGCTCGCGCTCGAAGGGACGGGCTGGGACATCGGCCGTGCGGTGCGCTTCCTGCTGTCACCCGAGGCGCGCTATATCACCGGGCAGACCTTGGTCGTCGACGGCGGCGCCACCCTGGTTGGACCGGCCAGGGCGCCCGACTGACGCGGGCTGTAGGAGGAACAGAGAATGGCGCGCCTGCCCTACCTGGATAAATCCGATCTCCTGCCCGAACACCAGGATCTGCTGGCGCGAAACCTCAACCTCTACCGGGTCCTCGCCCACAGCCCGCGCGCCGCCCGCAGTCTCAACACGCTGGCGAGATATATCCGCGACGGCAGCCGCCTCGATCCGAGATTGCGCGAGCTGGCGATATTGCAGGTCGGCTATCTGACGCGATCGGCCTGGGAGTTCTCCCACCATGTCAGAATCGGCCGCGAGATCGGGCTCACCGATGAGGAGATCCGCGCCGTAGCGGACGAAACTGCCGGACGATCGACAATGCTCGATCCACTCGCGAAGGCGGTGTTGCGGGCGGCGCGGGAAATGACCCTCGACCTAACCATGTCCGACGAGACCTTTGCCGTGCTGCGGCAAGAACTCGACAACGAGCGGCTGACCGACCTTGTCGTCACGATATCGTTCTACAACGGCCTGGTGCGCCTGCTCGAGACCATGCAGGTCGATGTCGAGGAGGATCATCTCCCCTATCTCGAGGAATTCCCACTGCCGCAGCGGTGAGCCAGAGGAGCAGTGCCGTGCGGGAATTATCGCAAATCGACCGGGTGCTGCAAACCGCAGCCGACCGCGGCGACGTCCCCGGTGTCGTGGCGATGGCGGCGACACGTGAGGGTCCGGTTTATCAGGGCGCCTTCGGCAGGCGCGCCTTGCCCGATGGGCCGCCAATGGCCGCCGATTCGGTGTTCTGGATCGCTTCGATGACCAAGGCGATCACCTCGACCGCGGCGATGCAGCTCGTCGAGAGGGGCAAGCTCTCGCTCGACGGGCCAATCGCGGAAGTATTGCCCGAGCTCGCCGCCCCCAAGGTGCTCGAAGCTTTCGGCGCGTCGGATGAGTTGAAGCTCCGACCGGCGATCCGGCCGATCACGTTACGGCACCTAATCACCCATACGGCCGGCTTCGTCTACGACATCTGGTGCCCGGAGATGGGCCGGTACATGGAAAAGACCGGCACACCGGGAATCATCAGCTGCCAAAACGCCGCGTTGATGTTGCCGCTGGCCTTTGATCCGGGCGAGAAATGGGATTACGGCATCGGCATCGACTGGGTCGGTAAGGCGGTAGAGCGGGCGAGCGGTCAAACCCTCGGCGATTATTTCGACGAGCATATCTTCGGACCGATCGCCATGAAGGACACCGGTTTCGCTTTAACCGCCGACCGCCGTGCCCGCCTGGTCGGGATGCATGCGCGGAGCGAGGACGGCAGGCTCGGCCCGATCCCGTTCGAACTCCCGCAGGAGCCGGAATTTCAGATGGGCGGCGGCGGGCTCTACGGTACGGCGGCCGACTATCTCGCCTTCCAGCAAATTTTTCTGAACCAGGGCCGCGCCGATGGCCGGCAAGTGCTACAGCCCGCGATGGTAAGTCTGATGTCGCAGAATGCCATCGGCGATCTCGTTGTGCGGCGGCTCGAGAGCGCCGTTCCCGCCTACTCGAACGACGCGGAGTTCTTCCCGGGCACGGTCAAGAAATGGGGCCTCGGGTTCATGATCTCGACCGTGGCGGTGTCCGGCGGGCGCGGCCCCGGCAGCCTCGCCTGGGCCGGGCTGGGAAATACTTATTTATGGATCGACCCTGCAAACGGCATCGCCGGCGTGATCCTGATGCAGCTGATCCCGTTCGCCGACCCCAAGGCGCTGTCGCTGCTCGACAGCTTCGAGAAAGCGGTCTACGCGGCCTTGCGATAGATAGACGTGGCCGCCCTCCCTTTGCCGATCACCGGCTCGCCAGCGCTCGGGCGAGTTGACTTACCGCCTCCTGATGCTTCTCGTTCCTGATCTCGGCGAAGTTGCGGGCGATCTCGAGCAGCATGCGCTGGTGCGGCGTAACTTGACGCGGACCTTCCTGTCCGATGCCTTCGTAGAAATAAGTGATCGGCGCGCTCAACGCGCGGGCGATTTCGAACAGCCTTCCGGCCGAGACACGATTTATCCCGCGCTCGTATTTGTGAGCTTGCTGATAAGTCACGCCAATCATCTCGGCTAGCTGCTGCTGGGTCAGGCCCAACATAATCCGGCGCTCACGAATGCGCGCTCCGACATGATCATCGATCGCTGCAGTCGACCGCCCTCTCTTCGGTTTTGCCATGCTGCTCACCTTGCTTGTGTGCCCAAAACGCGCTAGTTGTGGCCTTCATGGCGATCAACGCGATAACGGTCAATTAATTCCGACCAGATCAACCAAGCGGGCGAAAAAGAGCGTGATCAGAGGCACGCCAACCCCCACGACTATGAGCGAATGCGGGAGCGCGAGCTTCCAATAATCGCCAAAATGGTGTCCCCGCGGTCCCGCGACAAGAGTGTTGATTGACCGGTAAACGCGAAAGACGGATCCGAGGGGTCTACTAGCGGAGAATAAGACGGACCGGTCGGACGGCTCGAGCGCGGTCGCGGCGACCTCCGCGCGCTGCAGCGATCGCGAAGGGACCATCAAAAGCTGCGAAGATCTGCGCGACCTTCTTGTCGATTTCGCCGTCGGACGCCACCGCCGGTTCCACTCCGATCAGAATGCCGACGTAGAAGTGCTCAGGGTTACGCACGCCGGAGGTCAGGAACGGGGTCTGTTCCAGCGACGTTGTCTTGTTCGTGAACGACTGAGGAAGCATATGCGCGGACTGGCTCTTGCGGGCGTGTTGGCAGCGGTGTTCGCGTGCGGCAATCCATTGGAGGTTGCCCACGCCGATACCACCCTTCTGAATGCCTCTTATGAGCCGACTCGTCGCTTTTATTCTGATCTGAACAAGGCCTTTGCTGCCCGCTGGCAGGCGGACCAGGGTGAAAAGATCGCGTTATATCAGTCACACGCCGGTTCCGGTGCGCAGGCTCGCTCGGTCAGCTTTGGACTCGAGGCCGACGTTGTCACGCTGGCGCTGGCTTACGACATCGATGCTATCGCGGAGCGTGCGAAGCTATTGCCGAGGGACTGGCAGAAACGGCTGCCAAACAACAGCGCACCTTATACCTCGACCATCGTGTTCCTGGTGCGTAAGGGCAACCCAAAGCAGATCCGTGACTGGCCCGATCTCGCGCGGGAAGGGGTTGGCGTGGTCACGGCAAATCCCAAAACATCAGGGGGCGCGCGCTGGAACTACATGGCCGCCTGGGGTTACGCGCTGCGGCTTCACGACAACGACGAGGGACGAGCGCGCGACCTGCTGGCGCACATCTATCGCAACGCGCCCGTGCTCGACACGGGCTCGCGCGGAGCGACCATCACCTTCACGCGTCGTGGCATTGGCGACGTGCTGATCGCCTGGGAAAACGAGGCCCTGCTTGTCGCCCGGGAGATCAGCCCCGGAGACTTCGAGGTCGTGGTTCCCTCGGTGAGCATCCTTGCCGAGCCGCCGGTCGCCGTGATGGATAAAGTGGTCGACAAGCGCGGCACGCGCAAAGCGGCAGAAGCCTATTTGAACTTCCTCTACACGCCCGGGAGCCAGCAGCTCGCCGCCAAGCACTATTATCGTCCGCGGCTGCAGGAGGCGACCGAGGGTTTTTTCGATCGCTTCGCCCAACTGCAGCTGATCAACATCGAGGATTTCGGAGGCTGGGCAAAGGCATACCAGACCCATTTTGCCGATGGCGGGATTTTCGACCAGATCTATCGGCCGGGGAGTTGACCGGATGACCGGGGGCGCCATCGCGATCCGGCAGCGAAGCATCATTCCGGGCTTCGGGCTATCCCTCGGGGTGATGCTCAGCTATCTCGGGCTCATCGTCATCATTCCGCTTTGCGTGCTGCTGCTAAAGGCGAGCGACGCCGGCTGGGCGAAGATCTGGATGGAGCTCTCCTCACTGCGGACGCTCGCGGCCTTCCGCGTCAGCTTCGGGATCGCCTTTCTCGCCGCCGCCTTCAACGCGGTGTTCGGCTTCATCGTGGCTTGGGTGCTGGTGCGCTACGAGTTTCTCGGACGCCGGCTGATCGATGCCATGATCGACCTGCCGTTCGCGTTGCCGACGGCCGTCGCAGGCATCTCGCTCACGCAAATCTATGCCGAGAACGGCTGGCTTGGCGCAGCGCTCGCGACCGGCGGCATCAAGGTCGCCTTCACGCCGCTCGGCATCCTGGTGGCGCTCGCCTTCGTCGGTCTGCCATTCGTCGTGCGGACGGTGCAGCCGGTGCTGCAGGACTTCGACCGCGAGACCGAGGAGGCGGGCGCGCTGCTCGGCGCCTCGCGTTGGAACATCGTGCGCCGGGTGGTGTTTCCGCCGCTCGTTCCCGCGGTGATGACCGGGTTCACGCTCGCGTTTGCGCGCGGGATAGGTGAGTACGGCTCCGTCATCTTCATCGCCGGCAACATGCCCGGCTATTCGGAAATCGTTCCGCTGCTCATTGTCATCAAGCTCGAGCAGTTCGACTACCCGGGAGCTACCGTGATCGCGAGCCTGATGCTGGTGGCGTCCTTCGTCCTGCTGCTCGCCATCAACCTGCTGCAGGCGTGGACCCGGAGACAGCAAGGTGGTTGACCATGCATCGAGCACATTGACGGCGAGTCTGCAGGGGTCGGCGCGCCGGCCGCTGCCGCTGACGGAGAGCGCTGGCACGCGCACTGCGCTCATTGCCATTGCCCTTGGTTTCCTGCTGCTATCCCTGCTCCTGCCGCTTATTGTAGTGTTCGCCGAAGCCTTGCGGCTGGGGTTCGGCAGCTATTGGGCGGCGATCGGCGAGCCGGAAGCGCTGGCGGCCGTCCGGTTGACCATGCTGACCGCACTGACGGTTGTGCCACTCAATGCGATCTTCGGCGTCGCCGCGGCCTGGGCGATCACGAAATTCCAGTTCGCCGGCAAGAACCTGCTGATCACGCTTGTCGACCTGCCGTTCTCGGTGTCACCGGTAATCGGCGGCATGGTCTTCGTGCTGCTGTTTGGCCTGCAGGGCGTGTTCGGACCCTGGCTTGCGGCGCACGACATCAAAATCATCTTCGCCATTCCCGGGGTAATCATCGCGACGCTGTTCGTGACGTTGCCCTTCGTCGCCCGCGAGCTGATCCCACTGATGCAGAAGCAGGGCACCGAGTACGAGGAGGCCGCGCTGATGCTGGGCGCGAACGGCTGGCAGACCCTGTTTCGCGTCACGCTGCCCAACATCAAATGGGGCCTACTCTACGGTCTGCTGCTCTGCAACGGGCGTGCCATCGGCGAATTCGGCGCCGTCGCCGTTGTATCGGGACACATTGTCGGGCTCACCACCACCATGCCGTTGTACATTGAGGTACTCTACAACGATTTTAACTTTGCCGCCGCGTTCGCAGTTGCATCCCTGCTGACGCTGATAGCGTTCGCCACGCTCATCCTGAGGGCCATTCTCGAATGGCGCGCGGATTGGCAGCTGGCGCGCAGCCGGTTACATTAGGAGAGTTCCTTGCGCATTGAAGTCAAGGACCTCACCAAACGGTTCGAGCACACGCTCGTGCTCGACCGAATTAATCTCGAGATCCCGCAGAAGGAGTTCCTCGGTCTTCTCGGTCCCTCCGGCTCCGGGAAGACCACGCTGTTGCGCATTATTGCAGGGCTTGAGTTTGCGGATGCGGGCGTGGTCGAGGCCGACGGCCGCGATGTGAGCACGCTGGGCTTCGAGGAGCGCAAGTTCGGCTTCGTGTTCCAGCAGTATGCACTGTTCAATCACATGACAGTGTTCGAGAACGTCGCCTTTGGCATGAAGGTAAGGCCCCGCGGCGCACGGCCGGACAAGCAGGCGATCGCCGACCGTGTAAAGGAACTGCTCGAGTTGGTGCAGCTGGGCGAGTTCGAGGACCGTTTCCCCGCGCAATTGTCGGGGGGACAGCGTCAGCGGGTGGCCCTGGCGCGCACTCTCACCATCGATCCCCAGGTGCTGCTGCTCGACGAGCCGTTCGGTGCTCTCGACGCCAAGGTGCGTGTTGAGCTACGCCGGTCGCTGCGCGAAATTCACGATGCCACCGGGCTCACCACCATTTTCGTCACCCACGACCAGGAGGAGGCGCTCGATCTCGCGGACCGTGTTGCCATCATGAATCACGGGATTATCGAGCAGATCGGGACACCCAACGAAATCTACGAGTCGCCGAAGACGCCCTTCATTTTCGATTTTCTTGGCCGCACCAACTCCTTCGATTGCGTGATCGAGCATGGAAAGGCGCGTCTGGGCGACAAGGAACTAGTGGTCGAAGCTGGCATTCCCGATGGCCGGGGCGTTGCTTTCGTGCGGCCGCACGACATCGTGCTGTCCCCGCCCGACGATCCCGAGCCAACCCAGGACGCGAAGCTGCCGGGCACCGCAATGGTGCGCTTCATTTCCGCGCGGGGTCAGCGGGCGGTGGCCGAACTTCTTTATGAGAGGCGATTGATCGAGGCGGAGACGACCCGGGAGAGCCTCAAGCAACTCGGCTTCTCGATTGGCGACAAGTGCACGGTCAGCCTGAGACTGCCGCGGATCTACGCCAGACGGGAGGCCGAGAAGCAGACCGGAATACCCGAGCGCGCTGCAGCCCGCCCGCTCTTGCGCAAACGCCTCCGAAGCCGACTGAGCGCAACGCCTTACTAGAAACGCACTGCCGCGTTACGCGAGACCTGTCGTCTCCCCGACCTGATAATGCAGGTGGGAATCAGGCGTAGCCCAACCTATAGTTTCCCCGGTTTGCAACGATTTGTTGGAAGCCCTCACCCACCCCCTGCCCGCAATTGCGTGAGTTGGAGCCGACCCCGGATCATAGTCCGGGGGGAGGCGGGTGAGGCTTCCCCGGTACCAAGCATTTGGTTCGCTCCACTAGCGTGCATCTTATCGCCCCGCGGCGTGGCGTGGGATTCGTACCGCAAAGTATCAAACTATTACGATATTGTCAAGTATCGAAGGAGGCAATCATCAACGAACCGGCGGGGGTCGTCCGCGGCCCGGCGAATCGCGGCGACATCGACGCCGCATTGAGCCTGACACTTGCGGGTCTTCTCGCGGCTTGCTCGGTGACGGTGCCGCAGGGAGAATGACCATCGCGCCGCGTGGAGCTTGCCTCCTGCCGCGCGACGTCGGCAAGCTGGCAATATCCGGCGATCGAGAGGAAACCATGACCGCACCGGTCGGCCTTGCCCGTGGGCTCACCAATTACGGCGACCCCGATTTTGCGCTTTATCTGCGGCGCTCCTTCGCCCGCTCAATGGGCTATTCCGGCGAGCTCTTGGCGCGTCCGGTGATCGGCATCGCCGACAGCTCCTCGGGCTTCAACAATTGCCACCGGCATTTTCCCGAGCTGATCGCGGCGGTCGAGCGCGGGGTGCTGGCGGAAGGCGGTTTGCCGCTGCGCTTTCCGACGATCTCGCTCGGCGAGGTGTTCCTGAACCCCACCAGTCTGATGTTCCGCAACCTGATGGCGATGGATACCGAGGAGATGATCCGCGCCCAGCCGATGGATGCCGTGGTGCTGGTCGGCGGCTGCGACAAGACCGTCCCGGCCCAACTGATGGGTGCGATCTCGGCGAACCGGCCCGCGATTGGGCTCGTCGCCGGCCCGATGATGACCTCTCGTTGGCATGGCGAGCGGCTCGGCGCCTGCACCGATTGCCGCCGCTTCTGGGCCAAATACCGCGCCAGCGAGATCGACACAGTCGAGATCCATGAGATCGAAGGCAATCTGGCGACCACCGCCGGGACCTGTGCGGTGATGGGGACGGCGAGCACGATGGCGTCGATCGCCGAGGCTCTCGGCATGATCCTGCCCGGGAGTGCGGCGATCCCGGCGGTCCATGCCGACAGGCTGCGCGCCGCCGAGGCCACCGGCCGCGCCGCGATGCGGCTCGCCCGCGACGGGCTCACCCCGGACCGCATCGTCACGCCCCAGTCGGTCGAGAACGCCTTGCGCGTATTGATGGCGATCGGCGGCTCGACCAATGCGGTATTGCATCTGACGGCAGTCGCCGGGCGGGCCGGGGTGGATCTCAGTCTCGACCGGCTGAACGAGATCAGCGACACGACGCCGGTCCTTGTCGATTTGAAGCCGACCGGCCCTCACTACATGGAAGATCTGTTCGCCGCCGGCGGGATCGGCGCCGTGTTGCGCGAGCTCAAACCGCTTCTGCATCCCGACTGCATGACGGTCGGCGGCGAGACGTTCGGCCAGCGGCTCGCAGCAGAGATAGGGCCGGTCGATCGCGCGGTGGTCAAGCCGCTCGCCGACCCGTTGCAGCCAAAGGGCGGGCTCGTCGCGCTGTTCGGGTCGCTTGCGCCTAAGGGGGCGATCTTCAAGCGGTCGGCCGCCGACCCCGGGCTGTTCGAAAGGGACGGTCGTGCCGTCGTCTTCACCTCCCTCGAAGACCTATCGGCGCGAATCGACGACCCCGATCTTGACGTCACCCCGGACGATTTTCTGGTGTTGCAGAATGCCGGCCCGTTGAGCGCGTCGGGCATGCCCGAGGCGGGCTACCTGCCGATCCCGGGGAAGTTGGCGAGGGCCGGCGTCAAGGACATGGTGCGCATCTCCGACGCCCGGATGAGCGGCACCGCCTACGGCTCGATCGTATTGCACGTGACGCCCGACGCGGCGAGCGGCGGCCCGCTCGCCCAGGTGCGCGACGGCGACCGCATACGGCTCTCGGTGGGCGAGCGTCGCCTCGATCTCCTAGTCGGCCCGGAGGAGCTGGCGCGCCGCCCGGTCGCCGTGCCGCCGATTCCTGAGCGCGGCTACGCCCGGCTCTACCGGCGCGAGATCCTACAGGCCGACCGCGGCTGCGATTTCAACTTTCTGCGCAAGCATCCGCTCGCTGAGGGCAGGCTGTGAGGGGCCGCGGCCTGGTCATCAATCGGCGGCGGACGTGCCAGCGACCGGGGCCTGGTTAGAAAATGCCCGCCGACCTGTTTGCCGATGCTGGGCTGCGCCCCGCCGCCAAGCCATTGACGGTGTTTCGCGCTGAGCTGATCGGCTACGAGGACGCTACCTGGGAGGAGCTGTTCGCCGGCTTCACCAGGCTGAAGGCGATCACCTTTTCGAGCAGCATCGAATTCCTTGTGCGGCTGGCCGATCGCCTCGACGACGCCGAGATCGTATTCGGCTCCGAGAGTATTCTGTCGAAGGAGCATCTGGCGCTCGCTCAGGCGAGCCAGACGGTTTCCGCCTATGGGTTCGCCGATGCGCTCGCCGATCACAAGGCGCTGACCGAGGCCCTGGCGCGGCTGCTGGGGCGCGGCGGCCGCACGCTGCTTGCACGCGTCGTTGCGGGATCGCTGCGGTTTCGCCTGCTGCGCGGCCGACCAAGTCACGAGAAATTGTACCTGCTGTCCGGTCCCGCGGGCTCGCGGGTCGTCACCGGCTCGGCCAATCTGAGCCTCGCCGCGTTCGAGGGTCGGCAGCAGGAGATCTACGTCACCTTCGACGGCGAGCCGGCCTGGACGTTGTTCGACGGCCATTACCAACGCGATTGGCGCGACAGTGTGGCGATCGAGCCCGATGCGCTCGTCACCGTGCAGGCCGACGGAGGTGAAGTCGCGCGCACTGTGCCACTCGCCCTCGAAGAGGTGCCGATCGTGCGGGTGCTGAACGCCGGGGTAGCACTGGTCGACCCGCCGGCGCGGCCGCAGCCCGCTGGGTTTGCTGCCGAGGCGCTGCGCGCAGCATCCGCACTCGGCACCGAGCTCAGGGAGCTGGCACTCCCGAAGGACAAGAGCGGCCGCTCCGTCGTCAATGCGGCAACGGCGTTGCGCGTGCTGCGCAGCTGGCGCGCCCGGCCACTCGCTGAAGCCTCGGAAGACCGAATTCCGCGCGCAGAGATCGACTTCTCGACTGGGATGGTCTCGTTGGACGGGGTGCCTTTCCTGCGGGTCGACGAGGCCGTTCCGGTGGCGGAGGTCGCGCATGACGCGCGCATCCTCAGTCAATACTTGTCGAGCTTCCTGTCGTTTTTTGGCAACGCCAGTGGTGTGGTCGAGGTCTATTGGGCCTTCCTCGCGTGGCTCTACGCCGCGCCGACGGCACCTTATTTGCGGCAAGCTGCCGTGCCCGTCGGCATCGATCCCTGGGTTTATCCAGTTTACGCCGTCTTGTTCGGACGTTCGAGCGGTGGCAAGACCGTATTCACCCGGGTCGCGGCGCGCTCGATGTTCGGCTTCGAGAAAATGATCCGCAGCGGCCAATTCACCGCCAACCGGGCATTGGGGCTGCGCGACAGGCTCGGCGCGATCCCGCTGCTGATCGACGATGTGACGCGCGACAAGTTTACCAGCCACGTACCGGATCTGGTGCGCACCGACCAGGAAACCGCTGCCCTTTATGCCCCAGTGGTGCTGACCACCAACCGCGACGTCAGCACGATCCCGCCGGATTTGACCAAGCGCATGGTGACCTGCCACATCGACGCGGCGATCCCCGAGAACCGCTCGGTCACGGCCCGTATCGCGCGGCGCGCACAGCGCGAGATCGGGACCGCCCTTTACCGCACCTATCTGCAGCGCCTGATCCCCGAAGTGCGCAGGATGCGCGCCGAGATCGATGCCGAGGCCGAAACGTTTCCCGATCTGCTGGCGCTGTCGGCCACAACCTTACGTACGATCCTCGGCGATGCGCTCGGCGAAGTGCCGGCCTGGGCGCGGCCGCTTGCCTTCGAGGATTATTTCGGCATACGACACCGGCGATTCCGCGACCAGCTTGCCGATATGCTGGGCGACGAAGAGGGCCGGGTGACCGTCAATCGCCGCTCGGGCGAGCTGACCATCAGCTTCGGCGGCGACACCAACCAGGCGATGCAATTCGCGCGCAGCGTCCCCGATTTCGTGCTGAAGGGCCGTTTTGCCGATCTCGTCAAGCTCGACCTAGAGGCCCTCGAGGCCGAGATGGGCTTTGCCATCGGCCACAGCCGGGCCTGGTGGCGAAGGATCTTACGGCACGGTCAGTCGGGACGGAAGTTGATCTCCAACCGAGCCGCGGGGTGACCGTGCGCGCTCTACCGGTGCCCGCTTGGCCCGCGGGGCCTAGGAGAGATTGAATGACTGGACCCGATCCGCACTCGCTCTCGCTCGTCCCCCTCGACTTGCTTACCGCCGATGTGCTGACCGATGATGTCAGCGACAATTATGTGAGCAAGACTCTGTTCGCCGTCTCCGAGTTCGCGAATGTCATTCGCGGCGGCGCGACAGTCATCTCCGGCGAAGCGCTGCTCTGCGCCAATCTCGGCTTCGGGCTGCGATTGGTGTCCGAAGTTGGTGGCGTGCGTCACACCCTGCTGTTCGACACCGGACCGGAGGGGGCGATCTTCATCCGCAATTGCGCAAACCTCGGAGTTCCGCTGGGCGAGGTCGAAGCGATCGCAGTGAGCCATGGGCATTGGGATCACATGGCGGCCCTTCCGGCTGCGATTGATGAAATCGTCGGTCGCGGCGGACGAGTGACCGTCCATGTCAATCCGGGGATGTTCGACGAGCGCGCCATCCGCTTGCAAAGCGGGAGGATCGTGCCGGTAGCGAAGGTGCCGATGCCGGAGGAGCTGGAAAGCCGCGGCGCAACCGTGATCAACAGTACCGACGAGCAATTGCTGCTGGAAGGGCACTTCTATTACAGCGGTGAAATCCCCCGGGTCACCGCTTTCGAGAAGGGCCGCGACGACCATCTGTCGCGCAGCCGACCCGAGGCCCCGTGGCAGCCGGACCCCTTGCTGATGGACGAGCGCATGCTCGTGGCTCGGGTCCTGGGGCTGGGATTGATTATTTTCACCACCTGCTCTCATGCCGGCGTCGTCAATGTGTGCACCCAGGCCAAGAGCCTTTTCCCCGAGGTCCCGATCCATGCCGTTATGGGAGGCTTGCACCTCGGTGGAGTGATGGAAAGGATCATCCCCGACACGGTGGCGGCGCTGCGGCCGTTCAACATCAGGCATATTATCACCGGCCATTGCACCGGTTGGCGTGCCCTGCATGCTTTGGCCAACGAATTCGGCGATGCCGTCAGCCAGTCCGCAGTCGGCACCACGTACACTTTTGCCGCGTCGGAGACCCAAACGCGATGACGGCGCCGCTCCCCGGCAGAGAGACGTCGCACGCCCTCCGTCTGCCGGTGACCATCATCGCCGGCTTCCTCGGCAGCGGAAAAACGACGTTGCTGAACCACATTCTGGCAAGCCAGCACGGGCTCAAGATCGCCGTTATCGTCAACGAGATCGGCGAGATCGGAATTGACGGCGAGCTGATCGTCTCAGCCGGTGACGGCATCATGGAGCTTAGCGACGGCTGCATCTGCTGCTCGATCAACAATGATCTGGTCGACACCATATTTCAGGTGCTCGAGCGCCGCGAACCCGTCGACTACATAATTGTCGAAACAACCGGGCTTGCCGATCCCTTACCAATAATCCTGACGTTCCTGCGCACGGAGTTTCGCAATCGAGTCCGCATCGACTCGGTCATCACGCTGGCGGATACTGAAAACTTCAGCTTGGATTTCTTTGACGGTCTCGCCGCCTACAATCAGTTTCGCTATGCAGACGTGGTCCTGCTCAACAAGTGCGATCTCGTGGAAGCCCCGGTGTTGCGCACGATCGAGGCGCGAATCCACGAGATCAAAGGTGACGCGCGGATTATTCGTACGACCCGATCACAGGTTCCGCTTCCGTTGATCCTCAGTGTCGGCCTCTTCGATCCGGACCAGTATTTCATCGATAAGCCCCGCTGTGCCGAGCAGACTGCTCGCGCTCATGATCATTCGGCGAATGACGGATTCGATTGTGTTTCCTTCGCATCGGATCAGCCTCTGGCGGTGGACAGATTTCAAACTTTCCTCGATCGGGATCTTCCCCACGGCCTATTTCGTGGCAAGGGCATCCTGTGGGTGGCCGAAAGCGACGCGCGATATATATTTCACCTCGTCGGAAAACGGTTTTCGCTCGACGAGAGCCGCTGGGACGGACCCAGAAGAAACATGCTGGTCCTGATCGGCCGCAATCTCGATGGAAACCAGCTGCGCCTTCAGCTCGAAGCGTGCCTGGCACAGCCTCCTGGGTGTCGTTGCGACCCCCGGACGGCGGGCCCTGACGGGCCGTTTCCGGGGGAAGCAATCTCGAATAGGTTTGGTCGCAGCAGGTGAGGTGAGCATGGCCGACTGGATTCTGCGCGGCGGTGAGGTAGTCGACGGCAGCGGCCGGCCGCGCCGGCGGGCCGATGTGGCAATCGCCGGCGACCGTATCGCCTCGGTCGGGGTCGTCGGCAAGGTGGCGGGTGCGCGCGAGATTGACGTCACGGGAAAGATCGTCGCCCCCGGCTTTATCGACGTACATACCCATGACGACCGCGCACTCCTTGCAACCCCGGAGATGGCGGCCAAAGCGAGCCAGGGTGTGACCACCGTCGTGACGGGCAATTGCGGGGTGAGCCTGGCGCCCCTGGTGCTCGACACGGCTCCCCCGCCGCCCCTCGATCTGATCGGCGATACCGCCAATTACCATTACGCGCGTTTTGCCGACTATCTTGCGGGACTCGACCGGGCGCCGGCCGCACTCAACGCGGCCTGCCTGGTCGGCCATTCGACCCTGCGCGTCGGGGCGATGACTGCGCTCGATCGGCCGGCCGAAAAGGCCGAGCTGGCGCGCATGGGCGAGCGCCTGCAGGAAGCGCTCGACGCCGGTGCGGTTGGTCTGTCGAGCGGGCTCGCCTATGCGCCAGCAGCCCTCGCCCCCGCCTCCGAGATCGAGGCGCTGGCAGCCCTGCTGCGCCCGGCCGGGGCCCTCTACACGACGCATATGCGCAATGAGGCCGACGCCGTCCTCGACAGCCTCGAGGAGAGCTTTGCTGCCGGCCGGGCAGCCGGGGTGCCGGTGGTGATCTCGCATCACAAGACCATCGGCCGCGAGAATTTCGGCCGCACCGCCGAGACCCTGCCGCTGATCGCCGCGGCGATCGCCCGGCAAGAGGTCGGGCTCGACGCCTACCCCTACATCGCTTCCTCGACGGTGCTGAGCGCAGCCCAGGCCGAGCGCGCCTTGAAGGTCCTGGTGACCTGGTCGAAGAGCGCCCCCGAAGAGGCCGGCCGCGAGCTTGCCGCGATCGCCGCCGATTGGGGCGTCAGCCAGAAGGAAGCGGCCGATCGGCTGCAGCCGGCGGGCGCCGTCTACTGGATGATGGACGAGGCCGATGTGCAGCGGGTGCTGCAATTCGAGCACACGATGATCGGCTCGGACGGGCTGCCGCACGACACCCACCCGCACCCGCGGCTGTGGGGCGCCTTCCCGCGCGTCCTCGGCTATTACAGCCGCGAGCTCGGGCTCTTCAGCCTTGAGGAGGCGGTGCGCCGGATGACCGGGCTTTCCGCCTATCGCTTTGGTCTTTCCGGCCGCGGCATCCTCGCGGCCGGCGGCTACGCCGACGTCACCGTCTTCGATGCCGAGACCGTCGCCGACCGCGCGACGTTCGAGGCGCCGACGACCCCGGCGGCCGGGATCGAGCACGTCTTTGTCAACGGCCGCCCGGTGTGGTGCCAAGGCAAGCCGACCGGCGAGCGTCCGGGTCGCGCACTGCGCCGCCAGCAGATGCAGGGAGAGGCGCGGGGCTTGCAAACGCCCTGAGCCTCCCTGCGCTCAGGGACAAAAATCGAATGCCCATCGTAATCTTTTTGTTAGATCAATAACTTAGCGCATCCCAGGGCGTTCGCATGACGCCGCGGCAGGGAAGGATTGACGATTGTGGGGACGCCGGCACAAGTCCGGAGCCGAGCTGATCGGCCGAGGTGGGCTATCGCAGATTTCCGGAGATACGACCATATGGGCACCCGATCCGGATCGGTCAAGCCCTGCCCGAATTTCCGAAGTGATCGCGGTCTCGACGCAATCGGGCTAGATTAAGCTAGCTGATTACGACAGGCAAAAGCCATGCGTGAGGTCGGCGCCTTCGAGGCGAAGAACAGGCTCGGCCAGCTGCTCGACCTGGTCGAGCGCGGTGAGGAGATCATCATTACGCGACACGGCAAGGCGGTTGCACGCCTCGTGCCGCCACAACAAGCCTTCAACCGCGACCAGGCACGCGCCGCCATCGGGCGCATCCGGGAGCGCGCGGAGAAGCTGAAACTCGGTCCCTTCGAGTGGGGCGAGTGGAAATCTTGGCGGGACCAAGGCCGGCCGTGAGCCTGGTGCTCGACAGCTCGGTGGCACTGGCGTGGATCTATGCCGAGGAGACCACCGATGCGGTGAGCCAAATATTTGAGAGCGTCGCGGAAGATGGTGCGCACGCACCCGCATTTTGGCGTCTCGAAGTCGCCAACAGCCTGACGGCCGCGGTTCGCCGGGGCCGTATCGATGTGGCGTTCCGCAATGCCGCACTTGCCGATCTTGCGCTGCTCGACATCACGACCGACCCGCATACCGACGCTTACGGCTGGACGACGACCCTGCAGCTTGCCGACCGGTTCCGCCTGACCCTCTACGCCGCCGCCTATCTGGAGCTTGCCCATCGCTCCTCGTTGCCGCTCGCCTCGCTCGACGAGGAACTGCGCACCGCCGGCCGCGCTCTCGGCGTTCCAGTATTCGGGACTGCGGCATGAGCCAGCAATCAATGAGGGTGTAATCCAATTCATATTCGTCATTCCCGCGAAAGCGGGAACCCAGGGATTTCAGTCGCTTGCTCCTGGGTCCCCGCTTTCGCGCAGGGCTGTCCGGGGAAAGTTTGGGGACCGCCTTTGCAAAGGTTTGCGCCAAACTATGACTCCGATGATGCGCCCCTTTACCCTCTCCCCCCGCCGGCCGGGGGGAGAGGGAAGGGTGAGGGGGGCCGACGAGCCGGTGCGCGGTGCTACCCACCTCACCCTCCCGCCGCTGCGCGACGGGTCCCTCCCTCTCCCCCCTGAAGGGCGGAGAGGGGCTCGTGTCCCGGCGGGAACATTCTTGGTTGAGCGTGACGGCAGCCGCGCAATCTGGTGCGATTCCCCGGACAGCCCTGCGCTTTCGCGGGGACGACGAATATGGCTGTCCGCAGGATTTGCTGACAGCCTCCAATGCTGGAGCGAGGAACAGCGCCGGGCCTGCTCGCTCTCGACGGCCATACCGATTGAACCCGTGGCGAGAGCCGCGTAGCGTGCCTGATCCGCCGACGCCGAGACTGCCCCCGGGAGAAGCGGGCGGACGAGCGCTGGGGCTAAGGGGGGCCCTGATGCCGATCACGCAAAGCCGCCGGCGCTTTCTGAGAACGCTATCGCTGGCCGGCGCTGCCGGCTTTATGCGCGCTCCGTCGGCGCCGGCCGCCGAAGACCTGCTCGAAACGACGACAGTGCGCATCTCGAACGATCTTGCGATCTGCGAGGCGCCTTTGGATATCGCGGGGGAGCTGCTGCGCGCCGAGGGCTTTACCGATGTCGGCTATGTGGATACCGCGGCGGACGACCTTTCTGCTGCGATCGCGGATCGCAAAGTCGATTTCGCGCTGGATTTCCCGGTGTTGTTTGCTCCCGGGATTGACGCCGGGAAACCGGTCACTGTGCTGGCCGGTGTCCATGTCGGCTGCTTCGAGTTGTTCGCCGGGAATGATATCAGGACGATTGCCAATCTGAAGGGCAAGACTGTCGGTTGCGAGATAGCCCCGTCGGCGTTCCTCAGGCTGATGCTTGCCCAGGTCGGGCTCGATCCCGACAAGGACATCCGCTGGGTCACCGACCCGTCGGTCAAGCCGCTGGAACTGTTCGCGGAAGGCAAGATCGATGCCTTCCTGGGGTTCCCGCCGGAGCCGCAGGAACTGCGCGCCCGCAAGGCCGGCCACGTAATCCTCAGCACGGTGCTGGATCGCCCATGGTCGCAATATTTCTGCTGCATGGTGTTGGGCACCCGCGACTACGTTCGCAAATACCCGGTCGCAACCAAACGCGTGCTGCGCGCTATCCTCAAAGCGACCGATCTCTGCGCCACTGAGCCTGCGCGGGTCGCGCGGATCCTCGTCGATGGCGGCTTCACCCCGCGCTATGACTACGCTCTCCAAACGCTGAACGACGTCCCATACAATAATTGGCGCGAATACGACGCCGAAGACACAATTCGCTTCTACGCGCTGCGCCTGCACGAGGCGGGCCTGATCAAGGCGAGCCCGCAGAAAATCATCGCCGACGGCACGGATTGGCGTTTCCTGAACGAGCTCAAACGCGAGCTGAAGGCGTGAGCGCGATATGGACCCGGGAGATTTTAGATGGCGATGATTGGAAGGCGGCGCATTGTGACCGGGCTCGCGGCAGCCGCCGCTGCCGGCCTGATCGGAACGCCGCAGGGGGCAGCAACGGAGCCGCCGCTCGAGACAACGACTTTGCGGTTGGGCAGGATCCCTGCGTCTTGTGATGCGCCGATTTATTCCGCAGACGAGCTGTTGCGCGCTGAAGGCTTCACCGATGTCCGGTTTGTCAGCACGACGCCCGGACGTGCTCGCATTGAAGCGCTGGGGCGGGGTGAATTCGATTTTACGATGAGCTTTGCCGTGACGCAGATCACCGCCTTGGATGCTGGGATACCGATCTCCATCGTCGCGGGCCTGCACGCCGGCTGCTACGAGCTGTTCGCCCGTGATGCCGTCCGTGGGATCACCGATCTCAAAGGGAAGCGTGTCGGACTCTTGCAGAGCCCGCCGGCGTTTCTGATCATGATGGCGGCCAGCGTTGGGCTGGATCGCAAGGACATCGATTGGGTGACCGATCCGGCCCTGCGGCCACTGGATCTGTTCGTCGATGGGGGGCTCGACGCCTTCCTCGCTTTTCCGCCCGAGCCCCAGGAGCTGCGCGCCCGTCACGCCGGTCACGTCATCGTCAATACCGCCCTGGACCGCCCCTGGTCGCACTATTTCTGCTGTATGCTGGTCGGCAACCGCGAATTCGTCAGCAAGAATCCGGTTGCCACCAAGCGCGCGGCGCGCGCCATCTTGAAGGCGACGGATCTCTGCGATAGCGAACCCGAACGTGCTGCTCAGGCCATTGTCGGTCGCGGTTTCGCCGACCGGTACGACTTCTTGCGTCAGACACTGAACGATTACCCATACAAATGGCGCGAATACGACGCCGAAGACACGGTCCGATTCTACGCTCTGCGGCTGCAGGAAGTGGGTTTAATCAAGTCGAGCCCGCAGAAGATCATCGCCGACGGCACGGATTGGCGTTTCCTCAACGAGCTGAAGCGCGAGCTGAAGGGGTGAGCGAAGGAAGACAGGGGGTTTCCAATGCCGATGATGCAGACCCGACGCGAGTTTCTGACTGCGCTGTCACTGGCCGGGGCCGCTGGACTGCTCCCCGCGCCGGTGTCGCAGGCGGCGGAGGGCGCACTCGAAACGACGACCGTTCGCTTTCTGACGCCTGGCCTCTGCGTTGCCCCGGTACATATCGCCGAGGCACTGCTGCGCGCCGAGGGCTTCACCGACATCCGCTATGACGACGCATCGGATATCGGCGCAATTGCGCCGGTCGCACACGGCGAAGTCGATTTTGCCCCGATCTATGCCTCGCAATCCGTCAGAGCGATCGATGCCGGCGAGCGGGTCACGCTATTGGCGGGCGTGATGGTCGGCTGCTTCGAACTGTTCGCGAGGGAGGGCATCGGCAGCATCGCGGAACTGAAGGGTAAGAGTATCGGCGTGCAAACCGCAGGGTCGCTCTCACAACAACTGGTGACCCTGATGGCGGCCCAGGTCGGGCTCGACCCCGTGAAGGACATCCACTGGATCACCGACCCCTCGATCAAGCCGATCGAATTATTCGTCCAGGCGAAAATTGACGCGTTTCTGGGTTTTCCGCCTGCGCCCCAGGATCTGCGCGCCCGGCGTATCGGTCACGTGATCGTCAACACCGGCGTGGACCGCCCGTGGTCGCAATATTTCTGCTGCATGATCGCGGGCAACCCGGACTACGTCCGAGCGTACCCGACCGCGACCAAGCGCGTGCTGCGTGCCATCCTCAAGGCGACGGACCTCTGCGCCACCGAACCGGCGCGGGTTGCGCGACAGCTCGTCGACGGTGGTTTTACTCCGCGCTACGACTATGCCCAGCAAACGCTGAGCGACAACCCTTACAAATGGCGGGAATACGACGCCGAAGACACGATCAGGTGGTACGCTCTGCGCCTCCACGAAGTGGGCCTGATCAAGTCGAGCCCGCAGAAGATCATCGCCGATGGCACGGATTGGCGCTTTTTGAACGAGGTCAAGCGCGAACTGAAGGCGTGACCACTATGGGGGGAGGCTTCAAATGCCGATAATGCACACCCGACGCCGCTTTCTGACTGCTACCCTCTCACTGGCGGGCGCCGCCGGCCTTGTGCACGCTCGGCCGGCGCTCGCTGGGGAAGGGGCGCCCGAAATAACTTCCGTACGCATCAACAAGTCACCTAGCATATGCAACGCTCCGAGATACGTCGCTGAAGAACTTTTACGTGCCGAGGGTTTCACTGATATTCGCTACGTGTCGGTCCCGCCTGATGCCTTTCTCGAGGCTCCGCGTGCTGTATATCAAGCATTTGCGCGCGGTGATTTTGATTTTATTACGGACTTTGCGCCGCTGTGCGTCAACGCGATCGATCAGGGTATGCCGGTAATGGTATTGGCCGGTGTGCATGCCGGCTGCTTCGAACTATTCGTCAATGGGGACGTCCACAGCATCGCGGACCTGCGGGGTAAGTCTATTGGGGTCGACGCGTTGAACTCGCCCCAGCATTTGTTCCTGGCGCCGATCGCCGCGCATGTCGGTATCGATCCGAGCAAGGACATCAATTGGGTTGTCAGCCCGTCGGTGAAGCCGATGCAGCTCTTCATCGACGGAAAGCTCGATGGCTTCCTGGGTTTGCCGCCCGAGCCGCAAGAATTGCACGCCCGCCGGGTCGGCCATGTGATCGTCGACAGCACCGTCGACCGTCCTTGGTCGCAATACTTTTGCTGCATGCTGGCGGGCCGTCGTGAATTCGTACAGAAGTATCCGATCGCGACCAAACGGGTGACACGGGCCATTCTGAAGGCGGCCGATTTGTGCGCGACCGAGCCGGTGCGCGCTGCGCGACTGCTCGTCGATGGCGGCTTTACAAAACGATACGATTACGCGCTGCAGACTCTCAGCGGCCTGCCTTACGACAAATGGCGGGAATACGACGCCGAGGACACGGTCCGGTTCTACGCTCTGCGCCTGCACGAAACGGGCTTCATCAGGTCGAGCCCGCAGAAGATCATTGCCGACGGCACGGATTGGCGCTTCTTGAACGAGCTCAAACGCGAGATGAAGGCATAAGCGCTAACAAGGGGGCACCCTGATGGCTATAGCCCAGACCCGACGTCAGTTTTTGACAACCCTTTCATTGGCCGGTGCCGCCGGCCTGCTCCACGCGCCGCCATCGCGGGCCGCGGAAGGAGCGCTGGAAACCACGACCGTGCGCATCGCGAAGATCGGAGCGATCTGCCTTGCTCCCCAATACGTCAGCGAGGAGCTTCTGCGCGCGGAGGGTTTTACCGATATCCGCTATGTGGAAACAGGAAACCTCATCGGGCCGGCGATCGGGCGAGGCGAAGCGGATTTCAGCACTGCCTTTGCCATCGATCCGATCCAGGCGATCGATGCCGGAGCACCGATCGTCGTGCTCGCCGGCGTCCATGTCGGCTGTTACGAGCTGTTCGCCAAACCAGACATCCGCCGCATTACCGAGCTGAAAGGCAAGAGTGTCGCGGCGGACAGCCCCTTGTTGCTCCAATTGATGGCTGCCCAAGTCGGTCTCGACCCCGCAAACGACATCCACTGGGTCACCGGCACCGACCCCTCTTTCAACCCGTTGGAGCTCTTCGCGGAAGGTAAGATCGACGCCTTCCTCGGGTTTCCGCCCAATCCGCAGGAGTTGCGCGCCCGGCATATCGGACACGTGATCGTCAGTACCGCGGTCGACCGCCCCTGGTCGCAGTATTTTTGCTGCATGCTGATGGGCACCCGGCAATACGTCCGCAATCATCCCGTGGCGACCAAGCGCGCGATGCGTGCTATCCTCAAAGCAGCCGACCTCTGCGCCACCGACCCGGCATGGGTCGCCAGAACCATTGTCGATCGACGCTTTACCGACCGCTACGATTATGCCCTGCAGACGCTGAACGACATCCCATACGATAGATGGCGGGAGTACGACGCCGAGGACACGATGCGGTTTTATGCCTTGCGTCTGCACGATGCGGACCTGATCAAGTCGACTCCGCAGAAGATCATCGCCGAAAACACCGATTGGCGTTTCCTGAACGAGCTCAAGCGCGAGCTGAAGGGATGAACATCAATTGGAAGGAGTTCCGATGCGCATCATACAAAATCGACGGCAGTTTCTAGCGACGGTGTCATTGGCCGGCACTGCGGCGCTCGTTCGCGGCCCGCCGGCGCTGGCCGCCGAGGGATCCCTCGAAACGACCACCGTCCGCCTTGCCAAGAATGAAGGCATCTGCATAGCCCCACAGTATATCGCCGACGAACTGCTCCGCGCCGAGGGTTTTACCGATATCCGCTACGTGTTCGTTTCACAGAGCACAGACAGAGTAAAGGCAATCGCACGCGGTGAAGTGGACTTCAGTGCAGGTTTCGTGGCGCCGCTAATCGTGGCCGTGGCTTCAGGCGAGCCGGTCATCGGCTTGGCCGGCATACATGTCGGCTGCTACGAATTGTTCGGGAACGAAAGCATCCGCAGCATCGCGGATTTGAAGGGCAAAAAAATCGGCGTGCCGGGTCTGGAGTCGGCCCACCATATGTTCGTCGCCGTCATGGCCGCTCATATCGGGCTCGACCCCGTCAACGACGTCCGTTGGGTCACCAGCCAATCGCCCACACCGGTCGAGCTCTTCGCGGACGGAAAGATCGACGCGTTCCTGGGGTTTCCGCCGGAGCCGCAGGATCTCCGCGCTCGCGGCATCGGCCGTGTGGTCGTCGACACCACCGTGGACCCCCCCTGGTCGCAATATTTCTGCTGCGTGCTGGCCGGCAACAGCGAGTACGTTCGGAGGTATCCAGTCGCGACCAAACGCGTATTGCGGGCCCTCCTCAAAGCCACCGACCTCTGCGCCACTGAACCGGCGAGTGTCGCGCGGCGGCTCGTCGATGGTGGCTTCACCGCTCGCTATGACTACGCCCTGCAGTCGCTGAGTGCGCTTCCCTATGATAGATGGCGGGAATACGACGCCGAGGATACGTTCCGGTATTATGCGCTTCGGTTGCACGAATTGGGGTTCGTCAAGGCGAGCCCGCAGAAGATCATCGCCGACGGCACCGATTGGCGCTTCTTGAACGAGCTCAAACGCGAGCTGAAGGCGTAGGATGAAAGCAAAGGGGGGTCGACAATGTTGATCACACAGACCCGGCGCCGCTTTCTGGCTACCGTGTCAATGGCCGGAGGTGCCGTTTTCCTGCGTGCCCCGCCGGTCCCAGCCGCCGAGGGTGCGCTCGAAACGACCACGGTGCGGCTGCTGCGCAAGCCGACGATCTGCGGCGCTCCGCAATACGTCGCCGAGGAGCTGCTGCGCGCCGAAGGCTTTACCGACATCAGCTACACCAAAATCGCCTCGAGCGCGGAGGTCAATGACGCGATCATCCAGGGCCGGGCGGATTTCGATGCGCATTTCGCGCCACAATGGGTGTCGGCAATCGACGGTGGCGGCCCGATTTCGGTTTTGGGGGGCGTGCATGTCGGCTGCTTCGAATTGTTCGGAAATGAGGGTGTCCGGAGGATCACCGACCTCAAAGGCAAGATCGTCGGAGTGGAGGGGCTGGGGTCGAGCGACCATATGTTCGTGTCCGTCATGGCCGCCAACATAGGCCTCGACCCGGTCAACGACATCCGCTGGATCGCCAGCCAATCGCCGACACCGGCCGATTTGTTCGCGGACGGCAAGATCGACGCCTGCCTCGGGCTACCCCCGGTGGCCCAGGATCTCCGCGCCCGGCGCGTTGGCCAAGTCGTCCTCAACAGCGCGATGGACCGTCCGTGGTCACAATATTTCTGTTGCATGGTCGGCGGCAACAGCGACTGGGTGCGGAAGCATCCGGTTGCGACCAAACGGGTTTTGCGGGCGGTATTGAAGGGTGCCGATCTTTGCGCCAACGACCCGCCCCGCGTGGCACGTCGGCTTGTCGATGATGGTTTCACGGCTCGTTATGACTACGCTCTGCAAACGCTGAAGGAGCTGCCTTACGACAAATGGCGGGAGTACGATCACGAGGATACCCTCAGATTCTACGCGCTGCGCTTGCATGAAGCCGGCATGGTCAAATCGACTCCGCAGAAGATCATCGCCGACGGCACGGATTGGCGCTTTCTCAACGAACTGAAACGCGAGCTGAAGACGTGAACGCTCAATTTCAATTCGTCATCCTCCGACTCGACCCGTCACGCCGGCAATGACGGTTTCCAGAGAGAGGCTTCGATGCCGATGACGCAGACCCGACGGCGGTTTCTGACGACTCTCTCATTGACCGGCGCAGCAAGCCTCTTCCGACTGCCGCTATCGCAGGCGGCGGAAGGGCCGCTGGAAACGACGACCGTCCGACTTATGAAGCAACCTGTGATCTGCATTGCCCCACAATATGTCGCCGAGGAGCTGCTGCGTGCGGAGGGTTTCACCGACATCCGCTATATAGAGGCATCGCAGCCTGGCACATCCGAGGCGGTCGCGGGCGACGAAATCGATTTCGACTTGGCCACTCCGTGGGCCCTGGCTACCGGGATCGACGCCGGCCAGCCGATCACGCTGCTGGCTGGGGTACATGTCGGCTGCTATGAATTATTCGGCAGCAAAGACCTCCGCGGCATCGCCGACTTGAAGGGGAAGAGCGTAGGGGTGCAAGCTGCGGGGCCGACCCGGATCGGGCTCCCGTCCCTGCTGGCCGCTCATGTCGGGCTCGACCCCGCCAAGGACATCCACTGGGTCACAGACCCGGCGCTCAAGCCGTTCGAGCTTTTCGCAGAGAGCAAGATCGAGGCGTTTCTGGCCTTCCCGCCGGAGCCCCAGCATCTGCGCTCGCGGCAGATTGGCCACGTGATGGTGAATACCGCGGTCGACCGCCCCTGGTCCCAATATTTCTGCTGCATGCTGATCGGCAACCGCGACTACATCCGCAAATACCCGATTGCGACAAAACGCGTGCTGCGCGCCATCCTCAAAGCCGCCGACCTCTGCGCCACCGACCCGCCGCGGGCCGCACAACAGATTGTCGACGCCGGTTTCGTCCCTCGCTATGACGACGCCCTTCAGACGATCAGCGAGCTTCCATATGACAAATGGCGCGAGTACGACGCCGAGGATACGCTGCGGTTCTACGCCCTGCGCATGCGCGATGTGGGCTTCATAAAGTCGAGCCCACAGAAGATCATCGCCGAGGGCACGGATTGGCGCTTCTTGAACGAGCTCAAACGCGACCTGAAGACGTGAGTGCCAATTCCAATTCGTCATGCCCGGGCTCGACCCGGGCATCCGTGCAACTTTCCAAAGCGCAGAGATGCGGCGTGGATTGCCGGGCCAAGCCCGGCAATGACGGTTTCGAACAGAGAGAGCTCCAATGCCGAAGACGCAGACGCGACGCCGGTTTCTGAGCACCCTTTCATTAGCCGGCGGCGCCGGCTTCGTCGGCGCGCCGCGTGCGCGAGCCGCGGAGGGTGTCCTCGAAACGACGACCGTGCGCCTGACGAAGGTAGCAGGGATCTGCCTGGCTCCCCAATACGTCGCCGAGGAATTGCTCCGCGCCGAGGGTTTTACCGAAATTCGCTACGTCGATGCGCCGCCGGGTGTCTTGCCGCTCGGCAAGGCCGACTTCACTCAAGCCTATGCGTCGAATTTTCTCAGGCAGATCGATGGCGGCGATCCGATCACTCTGCTGTCCGGGGTCCATGTCGGCTGCTTCGAACTCTTCGCAAATGAAGGCATCAATGGAATTCCCGACTTGAAGGGAAAGACCGTCGGCGTGCAGGCTCTGGGATCGCTCGGCAACACGCTGGTGCTGATGATGGCGGCGCAGGTCGGGCTCGACCCCGACAAGGACATTCACTGGGTCGCCGATCCCGCCGTGAAGCCGATCGACATGTTCATCCAAGGCAAGATCGATGCTTTTCTGGCGTTCCCGCCCGAGCCCCAGGATTTGCGCGCCCGGCATATCGGTCGCGTGATCCTGAACAGCGCCACCGATCGCCCGTGGTCACAGTATTTCTGCTGCCTCTTGGGTGGCGACCGGGAATATGTGCGCAAGTATCCGGTCGCGACCAAGCGAGTGCTGCGCGCGATCCTCAAAGCCAGCGACCTGTGCGCCAGTCAACCGGAGCGCGCGGCGCGGCAGCTCGTCGAGCGCGGCTTTACGGCGCAGTATGACTATGCCCTTCAGACCGTGAGCGAGCTTCCTTACGACAAATGGCGCGAATACGACCCGGAAGACACCCTGCGCTTTTATGCGCTGCGCCTGCGCGAAGCGGGCTTCATCAAGTCGAGCCCGAATAAGATCATCGCCGAAAGCGCCGATTGGCGTTTTTTGAACGAGCTCAAGCGCGAGTTGAAGACTTGAGAGGCTGGCCGGAGCGAGAGGGAGAATGCCCCTCACCTCATCCGCCGTCACGGGGCTCTCCCCACCCCCTGGGGCTGCAGGGTCTGCATCTTCGTCATCGTGTTGACAAAATCGATACATATCTTGCTTGCGAGAATGGCCATGCCGCGGCCGCCGCGAACGAGAGAAGTGCCGTAGTAAGATGACGTTCCGCCGCCCTTTCTCCGCTATATCCCGGCTGAGCCGCGTTTGGGTTCAGGCGTCAGCAGATTGTCAAAATTCCCCTGCCAAGGCGTCCCGGAAATGTCCAAATCGTGGTCTTAAGTATCTGATAGAAAGACTATTTTCCTCAACAAACCCGGCTCCGATGCGATTTTCTCCCTGCTATTCCCCGTGCGGCAGGGAAATCCGGGCGTTTTTCCTGGCCTTGGCGGTGCTGGCGCTGCCGGCGGCGCACGCGGCCGATGGGGACAAGCGCTTGCCGGTGATCGGGACGGCGCCGCCCTTCGCGCTGACCTCGCAGGACGGCAAGACGGTGGCGCTCGCCGATTTGCGCGGCAAGGTCGTGGCGCTGGCCTTCATCTACACCGGCTGCCCCGATGTCTGCCCGATGCTGACGCAGAAGATGGTCGACGTGCAGGACGCGCTGGGGGCCGAGTTCGGCGCCAAGATCGCCTTTGTTTCGATCACCCTCGACCCGCAGCGCGACACGCCGGAGGTGTTGAAGGATTACGCCCAATTCTGGGGCGCCAAGCTCGACGGCTGGGCCTTCCTGACCGGCTCGCTCGAGGCGGTCCGTGACGTGACGCGCCGTTATGGGGTATTCTTTGCGAAGAAGGAGGACGGCTCGGTCGAGCACTCGCAGCTCACCACGCTCGTCGATGCCGAGGGGCAGATACGTGTGCAGTATCTCGGCGCGCGCTTTGATCCCGAGGAGTTCCGGCGCGATCTGATGAGCCTCGTGGACAAGGAATGACATCGCTCAACGCCCTCCTTGTCGGACCGGTCGCGCGCCTGCCATGGCGCGTCCAGACAAAGCTGCTGGCGGCGTTTCTCGCAATCGTCGCATTGTTGATCGCGCTCGGAGCTATCGGGCTCTACGAGTTGAGCGCGGTCAACCAGCGCACCGAGGAGCTGATCCGGAGCGAGCGCAAGATCGCGGCTTACCGCCAGGTGCAGCACGACACGACGAGCCAGCTCTACAGCATCTCTTCGGCGCTCTTGGTGTCGGACGAGCGCACCTTGGACAGCGCGCTGCGCCAGCTGAACCAGTTCGGCTACGATCTCGAGCGGCTGCAATTCGTCGCCAAGGACGAAATCAAATTGCTCGGCAAGGTGCGCGAGGAATACGACCGGTTCATCGCCGTCGTGACGCGGGTCGTCGAGCTGATCCGCGGCGGGCATGTCGACGAGGCCCGTGAAGCGCAGTTGAAGGAGGCGCGGCCGCTGGCGAACCGGCTCGAACGCCTGACCAACGAGCTGGTCAACAAGGCCGAAGCCGATGTCGTGGCGGGCATCGAGGCGAGCGGCGAAGCTTATCGCACCTCGCAGAAAATCGTTATCGCTTTCGCCCTCGGTGCCATCCTCCTGGCACTGATCCTCGGGCGCACGATCTCGCTGTCACTGATCGGGCCGATCCGCGAGATCGACGCGAGGCTCGATGAGATCGCATCCGGCGACTTCACCCAGCGGGTCACGGTCGGCAATCGCGACGAATTGGGCGCGCTGGCGGCCAACGTCAACCGGACCTCGGAGCAGCTCGGCGATCTCTACCGGCAGCTCGAAATGGCGAGCGAGCACAAATCGGCCTTCCTCGCCAGCATGAGCCACGAATTGCGGACGCCGCTCAACGCGATCATCGGCTATAGCGAGATGCTCTACGAGACCGCGCAGGACGAGGGGCAGGACGACTTTCTGCCCGACCTCGCCAAGATCCGTGACGCCGGCCGGCATCTTCTCAGCCTGATCAACGACATCCTCGATCTGTCGAAGATCGAGGCCGGCAAGATGGACCTCTATCTCGAGGAGGTCGATCTCGCGGGGCTCGTCGAGGAGGTGCGCTCGATCGTCGAGCCGCTGGCGACGGCAAATGGCAACCGTCTCGAAATAGTTTGTCCGGCGGCGCTCGGTACGCTTTACACGGACCGGACCAAGCTGAAGCAAAGTCTCCTCAATTTGTTGAGCAACGCCGGCAAGTTTACCCATGAGGGCCGCGTCAAGCTCGAGGTCAGATCCGCCGGTCGCGAAATCTCCTTCATCGTCAGCGATACCGGCATCGGCATGACCGAAGAGCAGCAAAGCCGGCTCTTCCAAGCCTTCAGCCAGGCCGATGTATCAACGACCCGCCGGTATGGCGGCACCGGTCTCGGTCTCGCGATCACCAAGCATTTCTGCGAGATGCTCGGCGGTCGGATCACGGTCGAGAGTGCGCTCGGGCGGGGCTCGAGCTTTATGGTCACACTGCCCGATCGTGGTCGAGCCTTGCCCGCTGCCGCGGCGATCCCCGATGGTGCCGAGCATGCGGCCCTGGTCATGATCGTAGACGACGATCCCAATGCCCGCGACCTGCTCGCCGCGACGGTGCGCCGAGAAGGCTATCGCGTGATCGAGGCGACGGATGGCGAAACCGCGCTCGCGCTGGCGCGCGAATGGCATCCCGACGTCGTCACGCTCGACGTGCTGATGCCGCGCATGGACGGCTGGGCAGTCATGACCGCGCTCAAATCCGATCCCGAGCTCGCCGAGATCCCGGTCATTATCGTGACCGTGCTGGCCGATCGCGGGATTGCCGTCTCGCTCGGCGCCGCGGAGTTCCTGACCAAGCCGGTCGACCGCGCGCGCCTCGCGGTGACGCTCCGGCAATATGTCTATGGTAGCGGCGTCGTGCTCGTCGTCGATGACGAGGACGAGAGCCGTCGGATCGCGCGGCGCCACCTCGACAAGCTCGGCTGGGAAGTCGCAGAGGCCGAAGACGGCACGGACGCCCTCCACTGGCTGGCGCAGAACCCGCGCCCGGCGATGATCCTGCTCGATCTCTCGATGCCCGGCATGAACGGCTTCGCCTTTCTCCGGGAGATCGCAAAACGCGCCGAGTGGCGCGACATTCCGATCGTCATTCTCACGGCGATGCCGTTGGGAGCCGCCGAGCGCGAGCTATTGGCGGGGCGTACCCGCGAGGTCATCGCCAAGGGCGCCGATGATCTCGCGCAGGTACTGCGGCGGATATTGGTGCGGCTGCCGAAGGCGGAAGTCGCCGCTGCCGGCTGAAGCGGGGAACAGATGGCCAAGATCCTGATCGTCGAGGACAATGAGATGAATCGGGACATGCTCTCGCGCCGGCTCATCCGTCGCGGCTATCAGATCGTCATGGCGGTCGATGGTGCCGAGGGCATCGCGGCGGCGACAGCCGAGAACCCCGACCTCGTACTGATGGACATGAGCCTGCCGGTTGTCGATGGGTGGGAGGCGACGCGCCGGCTTAAGGCCGATATTGGAACCCGGGCGATCCCGATCATTGGTCTCACCGCCCATGCGATGGCGGGCGACCGCGAAAAGGTCATCGCGGCCGGTTGCGACGATTACGACACAAAACCGGTCGAATTGCCCCGGCTGCTGCAAAAGATCGAAGCGCTCCTCGCCCGCGGCGAGCCGTCGTGAGCGGCGGGCGGTTCGAGCACGCGCTCGCCGCCTTTCTGCGGCAGGAGTTCGGCGCCTCCGTCGCGGCGATCATCGGCTTCGTCGATATTCTGATTGAGGATGCGCGTCGGCCGGATCTCGCGGACTGCCTGGCCGATCTCCAGCGCATGCGAGAGGGCGGGGTGCAGCTTTCTGCGCTGATCGAAGAAGCCGTCGCGAGCGGTGCCGCAAGTGATGCGTCCCTTCGAACCCACTTGCGCCACGAGCTTCGCACGCCGCTGAACGCGATAAAGGGCTATGGCGAATTGCTCGCCGAGGAGGCGCGCGACAGGGGGTGGAACATCTCGCTGGCCGATCTGGAAAAGGTGCTGGGTCTCGCCGATCGCCTCCTCGGAGAAATCGACCGCATCGTCGAAGTCCCCGCGACGCAGCCGATCGACATCGTTGGCAATGTGCTGCAATCAATAAGGCCTCTCGGGGAGGCCGGTCTCGCGGATCCGGCAGCCGTCGCGAGCCGGATCCTTGTAGTCGACGACAATGAGGCCAATCGCGATCTACTGTCGCGCCGGCTGGTCCGCGAGGGGTACTACGTTACGACCGCCGAGAACGGGGCGGCGGCGCTGGCGCTGACCGCGGCCGAGGACTTTGATCTCGTGCTGCTCGATCTGATGATGCCGGGGATGAGCGGGTTCGAGGTGCTCCGCCGGCTCAAGGCCGACGCGGGTACGCGGCACGTTCCGGTCATCATGATCTCAGCCCTCGACGAGCTCGACAGTGCGGTCCGCTGCATCGAGGCCGGTGCGGACGATTACCTGCCCAAGCCGTTCAATCCAGTCCTGCTCCGTGCGCGCATCGGTGCCTCCCTTGAGAAAAAACGGCTGCTCGACGAGCTGCGCGCCGAAAAGGAGCGCTCCGAGGCGCTGCTCCTCAACATCCTGCCGGGGTCGATCGTCGAGCGGATGCGAAAGGGTGAGACGGTGATCGCCGACCGGATTCCCGAGGCGACGGTTCTCTTCTCCGATCTCGTCGATTTCACTTCTCTTTCGGCGAGGCTTGCACCCGAGGAAACCGTGAAACTTCTCGGTCTCTTGTTCTCCCAATTCGATGACCTCGCGATCCGCTATGGGCTCGAAACGATCAAGACTATCGGCGACGGCTACATGGCGACCGGCGGGATCCTCGAGGTGCGGCCGGAGAGCGCTATTGCGGCGGCGGAAATGGCGCTGTCTATGCTAGAGGCCGTCAAGGCCGCCGGCGATGCGATCGATGAGCAGCTGCAACTGCGCATCGGGATCCACACCGGGGGGCCGATGGTCGCCGGCGTACTCGGCACCCACAAAATCGCGTACGATGTCTGGGGCGATACCGTGAACACCGCCAAGCGTATGGAGACCTACGGGCTGCCCGGCCACGTTCATGTGTCAGCCGCGACGCGGCAGGCGTTAGGCGACGCGTTCCGCTTCGAGCCCCGCACGCTTCAGGACGTCAAGGGCAAGGGGTCGATGCAAACTTTCTTGCTCTATCGCTGGAGCTGATCGCGGTCCCTTCGGCTCGTTCTGGGGTGTTGCCGCCATCCGCTCCCGGAACCAGGTTGCCGAGAAATTGCTGGATCGAGGCGCGCCAGCTAAACCGCAGCGCGTGAGCGCGGCAAATCTCGCTGCGAATCCTCAGCGCTCGCAAGGCCGCCTCACGCAAATCCCAATCGAGCACGCCGGCGCCGCTGTCACCGATCACATCGAGCGGCCCTGACACCGGTAAGGCTGCCACCGGCAGGCCGCAGGCCAACGCTTCGAGCAGAACGAGCCCGAATGTCTCGGTGCGGCTCGGCAAGACGAAGACGTCCGCCGACGCATAGTGCCGGACCAGCGCTTCCCCCTCCTGGCGGCCGGCAAAGCGCACCCGAGGATAACGATGCCTCATCTGTGGCAGCAGATGTCCGTCGCCGACCACCAGCTTGGAGCCGGGAAGATCGAGGCCGAGGAAGGCGGGCAGGCTCTTTTCGGCGGCCACGCGTCCAACGTAGAGGAATACCGGTCGCGGCAAATCGAGAGCGGGGGCGCAGCCGGGCCGGAACAATGCGATGTTGACCCCGCGGCTCCACGCGACGACTCGCTCGAACCCATGGGCCGCCAGCTCGCGGCGAACGGTCGGCGTGGCGACCATGACGGCGCTCGATTTCGCATGAAAGCGCCGCACCGCGGCATAGCTCCACGCCAGAGGGATGCCGAACCGCGCTTTCAGGTATTCCGGAAATTTGGTGTGATAGGCCGTCGTGAAGCACAGGCCTCGCTCGAGGCAATAGGCCCGTGCGGCGAGACCGAGTGGCCCCTCGGTCGCAATATGGATCGCATCGGGCATCAGCGCGTCCAAACGGCGCGCCAATGCCGGGCGAGCGCGGAGTGCCAGCCGCACCTCCGGGTCGGTCGGGCACCGCACCGTGCGGAACAGGTCGGGGGTCAGCGCGGCGGGCTCGTGGCCTGCAGCGATCAGCCCGTCCCGCAAGGCCGCGAGCGTGCGGGCGACACCGTTGACTTGCGGCGCCCACGCATCGCTAACGAGCGCGATCTTCACGACTCCGCGTCGACCAGAGCCGGAGCTTCGGCGTCCGAGTCGTCCGGAACGGTGATTCGTCCAGTCAGCGGGTCGAGCGCCCACTGGTCGATCCAGTTGATCAGCTCGAGCCGCCCGTCGAAATGCTCGACGAGGGCGGTGCAGCTCTCGACCCAGTCGCCGCTGTTGCAATAGAGAATGTCACCGATCGCGCGCAGCTCGGCGTGGTGGATGTGGCCGCAGACGACACCGTCGACCCCGCGGCGGCGGGCCTCGTCGGCAACGGCATCGGCAAAGGAGGCGATGTACTGCATCGCGTTCTTGACCCGCTGCTTGAGATAGACCGACAGTGACCAATAGGGATAGCCGAGCCGACGCCTTGCGGTGTTAAAGTAGCGGTTGAGCCAGAGTGTGGCGGTGTAGGCGCCGTCGCCGAGCAAGGCCAGCCAGCGGGCGTGCATCACAACCGCGTCGAACGCATCGCCATGAATCACCAGCAGCCGCCGTCCGTCAGCGGTGACGTGGATCGCGTCCTCCACTACCTCCACGCCGCCGAACTGCAGCTGCGTGAAGTCGCGCAGCCACTCGTCATGATTGCCGGGGACGTAGATGACCCGCGTACCCTTGCGGACCTTGCGAAGAACCTTCTGGATAACGTCGTTGTGCGCCTGCGGCCAGTACCACGACTTCTTCAGGCGCCAGCCGTCGATGATATCGCCGACGAGGTAGATCGTCTCCGCTTCGGTGTATTTGAGGAAGTCGAGGAGAAACTCAGCCTTGCAGCCGCGGGTTCCGAGGTGCAGGTCCGAGATCCAGATCGTGCGATAATCGGGGATCGATGCGAGGTGGGTCACCGCGCTCCTCCGCCGCCCGGCCAATCAGGGTGTTTCGAGTAGGCCCAGATCTGCGCCGGGAGAAGGTTCAACCAGACCCGGCCGACCTCCCGGCCGGCGATCCCCAAGCGTTCGACCGCCAGCGGCGAGGTGAAGGCGTTTGTCAGCTGGAGGAAACGCCCGCCTGGTCCCAAAAGCTCGAGACATGGTCGAACAACGGCGTGTTGCGCCTCAATCGAGAACCATTTGATCGGCAGGCTGGAGACGACGCTGGCGAGTCGTTCGACCTTGCCCGCGAGATAACTTCCGATTTGGGTCGCGTCGCCTTCGATGACCGTGATCGCCGGAAATTCGCGCCGCAGGACGGCGACAAAGGCCGGCTCGCTCTCCAGCGCGATGATGCGCTCAGGCGGGCAGCCGGCGCGCACGAGTCCCTCCGTCAGGCTGCCGGTGCCGGCGCCGAGCTCGAGAATCGGGCCCGGCCGCTTCAGGTCGATGCAACGCGCAACCGCGTCTGCCAGACGAGCGCCGCTCGGATTGGCGGCAGCGATCCGCAGCGGTTTTTGTAGCCAAAGGGCAAAAAAGACACTCGCATCCGCGTTCACGCGATCACCTCTCATTAGCCCAGAACGTTATTCTATCTGTTGTATGTTACAGTTTTTGCGTGCGCTAGATGTTGCGCACTCTGTCTCAAAACGGTCATCTGCGCGTGGTATAAGCGCTCGTCAAGCGACGGGAGCGCGCGATGAGGGCCAAGAAATTCGCCAAGCCGGCCGCGAGGCGAACCGCCCTGACGGCAACGCTGGCTCGCTTTGTCGGTCAGCGGCGCTTCGATCGACTGTGTGAGCTCCCCCTGTTCCACCCCTTCGCCGCGCGTAAGGCGATCCCGAGCCCTGACCCAGTGTCGCTGGCAGTCCTGGCGATCGACCGTGTCGGTCCGGCTGCGGTGCGCGCTTGCGCGTCCGGTGTCGAAGTGCGCGTAGCAGCGCCGGACGAGGCTACCGCAAGGGTGTTGCGCCAGGCGCTGGCCCAAACCGCGCGCCGACGCGACACCGATCGGCTGATCCGGATCGTCGTCGATTGAAGGCTGGCCGAGCTCCAGCGAATTCTAGGCTCTACCCAGGAGGGCTCGATTAGCCAGCCGCGAGGGGTACCCTAAACTCCGGGACGATCGATCGCGTAGCCGGCTGAGCGGACCGTCCGGACGATGTCACCAACACAATCTGCATTCAATGCCTTGCGCAGTCGCCGGATGTGGACGTCGACGGTCCGGGCCTCGACGTAAACATCATGGCCCCAGACCGCGTCGAGCAACTGCTCGCGCGAGAAGACTCGCCCAGGGTACCGCAAGAGATGACGCAGGAGGCGGAATTCCGTCGGACCGAGGTGGACCGCCTTGCCGGCGCGCGATACCCGGTGCGCGGCGAGATCCATCGTTACGTCGGCGAATTGCAGCACCTCCTCCACGGTGCTCGGCTGGGCTCTCCGGATCACCGCGCGCAATCGGGCGACGAGTTCACTCGGGCTGAACGGCTTGACAACATAGTCGTCCGCACCACTGTCGAGCCCGCGCACCCGGTCGCTCTCCTCGCCGCGCGCCGTCAGCATTATCACCGGCAACGCACGGGTCTCGGGTGATCGCCTAATCCGACGACAGACTTCGATACCGGAGACGAGCGGCAGCATCCAGTCAAGCAGCACGACGTCAGGTTTGCGCTCAGCGATCTGGACGAGCGCCTCCTCCCCGTCGGCGGCCTCGCAGACCTGAAATCCCTCTTTCTCGAGGTTGTAGCGCAAGAGCATCACAAGCGGCGCTTCATCCTCGACGATAAGGACGACCGGCTTGCTCATTCGGCTCTCCGCGCTGGATTGACGATCTCGAGGTTCGATTGGTCGCCTTTCGGCCGTGCCTCGGTGAGGGGTGTCCCATGGACAAGATAGTATACATCCTCAGCGATATTGGTCGCGTGGTCGCCGATTCGCTCGATGTTCTTCGCCATGAACAGTAAATGCGTGCAGGCGCTGATGTTGCGCGGATCTTCCATCATGTAAGTAAGGAGCTCCCGAAAAAGGCTCGAATACATTTCGTCGAGCTCGGCATCCCGTGTCCACACGGCATATGACTTTTCGGCGTCGTGGGCGACATAGGCGTCGATCACGTCCTTGACCAGCAGCTCCGCCAGATGGGCCATGCGCGGCAATGCGTAGACCGGTCGCACCGGCGGGGTCTGATTGAGCGCGATCGCGCGTTTGGCGACATTGGCTGCGTAATCACAGATGCGTTCGAGATCGCTTGCTATCTTCAATGCTGCGAAGATCTCGCGCAGATCGCGCGCCATCGGTTGTCGTAGGGCGAGAAGCCGGATCGCGAGATTGTCGAGATCGCGCTGCAGCTGGTCGACCTTGGCATCACCTTCGACAACGCTCGCGGCCAGCTCGCTGTCGCGCTTGATAACCGCGTCGATTGCGGTGGCGAGCTGGCTCTCCGCGAGCCCTCCCATTTCGGTGATCGTGTTGCTGAGCTTGCGCAGTTCTTCGTCGTAGCTCTTGATAATGTGCTCGGATGCCATCGGTCGAATTCTCCGCAACTCGGCTCAGCCGAACCGACCGGTAATATAGTCTTCGGTCTGCTTCTGCGCCGGGTGGGTGAAGATGCGCTCGGTCTCGTCGAACTCGATCAGCTCGCCGAGATACATGAAGGCGGTGTAGTCGGAGCTGCGCGCCGCCTGCTGCATGTTGTGCGTGACGATGGCGATGCAGTAGTCGGACTTCAGCTCGGCGATCAGCTCCTCGATGCGCTGGGTCGAGAGCGGGTCCAATGCCGAAGCCGGCTCGTCGAGCAGCAGGATCTCGGGCTCGACCGCGACGGCGCGGGCGATGCACAGGCGCTGCTGCTGTCCGCCCGAGAGGCTGAGACCGCTCTGCCGAAGCTTGTCCTTCACCTCGTCCCAGAGTGCCGCACGCCGCAATGCCGATTCGACCCGATCGTCGAGCTCAGACCGCCGAGGATGTTCGTAGAGGCGGATGCCGAACGCGATATTGTCGTAGATCGACATCGGAAAGGGCGTCGGCTTCTGAAAGACCATGCCAATCTTTGCCCGCAACAGATTCAAATCCAGTCCCGCCGCCAGGATGTTTTCGCCGTCGACGAGGACCTCGCCGGTGGCTCGCTGCCCGGGATAGAGCTCGTAAATCCGGTTGAGGATGCGCAGCAGGGTCGACTTACCGCAACCCGACGGGCCGATGAAGGCAGTCACCCGCTTGTCGTTCAGCGGCACGCTGATGTTTTTGAGCGCCCTGAAACTGTCGTAGAAAAAGTCGACGTTGCGCATCACGGCCTTTTGCCGTGGCATCGGCTCTGAAACCGCGCCGCCGCGGTCGGATGCCACGCGTGGCGTGGCAAGCCGCGCAACAGGGTCGTCTGGGCTCATTGTTTGAATGTACCCCAGGAGGCGAGAGCCCGCGCGCCGATGTTTAGGCACAGCACGGTAAATGTAATTAGCAGAGCTCCGCCCCAGGCGAGCACCTGCCAGTCGGCGTAAGGGCTCATCGCGAATTGAAAGATGACGACCGGCAGATTCGCCATCGGCGCGTTCAGATTGGTGCTCCAGAACTGGTTGTTGAGCGCGGTAAAGAGCAGCGGCGCCGTTTCCCCGGCGATGCGGGCGACCGCGAGCATGACACCGGTCACCATCCCCTGGATCGCCGCGCGGTAGGAGATTAGGACGATCACCTTCCACTTCGGCGAGCCCAGCGCCGCGGCCGCCTCGCGCAGCGCATTCGGAACCAGGTTGAGCATGTCCTCGGTGGTCCGCACCACGACAGGGATGACGATGATCGCCAATGCCATCGCCCCGGCCCAGGCCGAGAAATGGCCCATGCGGATGACCATGACTTCGTAAACGAAGAGCCCGACGATGATCGACGGCGCGCTCAGCAGAATGTCGTTGATGAAGCGCACCGCCTCGCCGAAGCGACTGCCCCGGCTGTATTCGGCGAGGTAGGTGCCGGCGAGGATGCCGGTCGGCGTCCCGACCAGGGTGGCGATCAGAGTCATCATCACGCTGCCGAAGATCGCGTTCAGCAGCCCGCCGCTGCTGCCGGGCGGCGGCGTCATCTGGCTGAACGACGCCGGGGTGATCGCAGAGATGCCGTTCTCGAGCAGCGTCCAGAGGACAAGAACGAGCCACAACAGGCCAAACCCGGTCGCCGCGACCGACAGGCTCATCACCACGCCATTGGCGATGCGTCGTCGGGCATAGAGATTTATCAGCTCACCCTCCTGCCTGCTTCTGCAGTCGCAGCAGCATCAGTTTGGCGATCGCCAGCACGATAAAGGTGATGACGAACAGGATGAACCCCAGCGCAATCAGCGACGACAGATAGAGATCGCCGACGGCTTCGGTAAACTCGTTGGCCAACGACGCCGAGATCGTTGTTCCCGGCTGCAGAATCGAGGCGCTGATGCGATGCGCGTTGCCAATGACGAAGGTGACGGCCATCGTCTCGCCGAGCGCGCGACCGAGACCGAGCATGATGCCGCCGACGACGCCGATGCGGGTGTAGGGGAGAACGATATGCCTGACCACCTCGCCCCGCGTGGCGCCGACGGCGTAGGCGCTTTCCTTGAGGATCGCGGGCACGGTCTCAAAGACGTCGCGCATGATCGACGAAATGAACGGCAGCACCATGATCGCGAGGATGAAGCCGGCGGTGAGCACGCCGATGCCGAGCGGCGGGCCGGCAAACAGCCCGCCGATCCCGGGAACCTGCCCGAGCGAGCCGATGATTGCCGGCTCGATATATTGCTGGACGAACGGGGCGAACACGAAGAGACCCCAGATGCCGTAGATGATGCTGGGGATCGCGGCCAGCAGCTCGATCATCGTTGCGAGCGGCCGCTTGAGCCATTTCGGGCATATCTCGGTAATGAACACCGCGACCCCGAAAGCCACCGGGATGCCGACCAGCATCGCGATGGCTGAAGTGACGAGGGTCCCGTAGATCGGCGCGAGGGCCCCGAACTTCTCGGTCACGGGGTTCCAGACATCCGCGAATAGAAACGAGACCCCAAACGTCCGCAGCGCGGGAACCGCGCCCTCGACCAGCGCGACCATGACGCCGCCAAGAATCAGCAGGACAAGAAGCGCGAACAGGAAGGTGAGGTGACGGAACAGGAAGTCGCCGATAGCGCCGCCCCGCGCAGCGACAGCTCGCGGCAGTGCTACATCAGCGGCCACGTATCATCCTTGCCTGTGCCGTCGACCGCCGGCCGCACACCATCGCCCGCCCTACGAACCGCGCCCGGTCCACACCGGCTTTCCGTCGGGACCCTTGATCTGCTGCCAGCTTTGCTCGACCATCTTAATCACACTCTCAGGCATCGGCACGTAATCGAGTTCCTCTGCCATCTGACCGCCGTTGCGATAGGCCCAGTCAAAGAAATTGAGCGCTTCGCGGGCGACCTCGGGCTTGCTCTGCTGCTTGTGCATCAGAATGAAGGTTGCCCCGGTTATCGGCCAGCTGTCTGTCCCCGGTTGGTGGGTCAGCAGCAGGTTGAAGTCCTGGGCTTTCGACCAATCGGCATTGGCCGCCGCAGATTGAAAGGTCCGGATTTCGGGACTGACAAATTGTCCGTCCTTGTTGCGCAGCATCGTGTAGGTCAGCTTGTTTTGTTTGGCATAGGCGTATTCGACATATCCGATTGCACCGCTGGTGCGGCTCGCCATCGCCGAGACGCCTTCGTTCCCCTTACCGCCGATGCCGGTCGGAAACTGCACCGAGGTGTTTTCGCCGATCTTTTCTTTCCATTCGGGGCTCATTTCGGAGAGATAGTGGGTGAAGATGAAGGTTGTGCCCGATCCGTCGGAGCGATAGACCGGGGCGATGGCTTGGTCGGGCAGCTTCACCCCGCTGTTGAGACCGGCGATCGCAGGATCATTCCACTTGGTGACCTTGCCGAGATAGATATCGGAAATCACCTTGCCGTCGAGCTTGAGCTCGCCGGGCTTGATGCCCTCGACGTTAACTACCGGCACCACCCCACCCATGACCGTCGGGAACTGGGTGAGGCCATTCTTTTCAAGATCCGCGGGTTTGAGCGGCATGTCCGAGGCGCCGAAATCGACCGTCTTGGCGGTGATCTGCTTGATGCCGCCACCCGAGCCGATCGATTGATAGTTCATCTTCAATCCGGTCTTCGCCGCGTAGGCTTCCGCCCATTTGGCGTAGATCGGGTAAGGAAAGGTAGCGCCGGCGCCGTTGATCTCCGCCGCCTGCACGGCAAAGGCGACTGCGGCGGCGGCCACTCCGAGGAGTGTGGTTCGGAAAACGTTCACGGTCTGCTCCGTCATTCAAAGAGGCTGACTCCGTGGTCGCGCGTCTCTTAACGACACATTGGTCAGGTTTTATGACAGTTATGTTGCAATTTGATGACGCTGCCACGAGCAGCGACAGCCGCTTCTTGCCAACCAATCAAGTTTTCGGTGCTGGCCCTTCTATAGTGGAGCTCCATTAGAGCGCGGGCTTGCGGGCCTCGATCGTCGCGGAGGCCGCGTAGTCTGCGATGCCGCGGCCCGGCGCCCAGCTTTCGACGAGCTCGCGGCTGCCCGGCTTGATGGTGATGCGGATGTCGGTGAAGCCCGCCGCCGCGAGCCAGTCCTCGATCTGGCGCGTTGTCGCCGCACCCGCCAGGCAGGTGCACAGCAGGCTCGCCTCGCTGGCGAGCTCGGCCGGCAGCGGCGCGGTGTTTACCACGTCGGCAATGGCGATGCGCCCGCCCGGCTTCAGCACGCGAAATGCCTCGCGATAGACCTGCTCCTTGTCGGGCACGAGATTGATCACGCAATTCGAGATCGCGACATCGGCGGCGTTGTCGGCGATCGGCAGATGCTCGATCTCGCCGAGACGGAACTCGACATTCGTGGCCCCGACTCGCTCGGCGTTAGCCCGCGACTTGGCCAGCATTTCGTGTGTCATGTCGACCCCGATCACCCGGCCCGCCGGCCCGACTTGTTGTGCTGCAAGAAAACAATCGATGCCCGCGCCGCTGCCGAGATCGACGACCACCTCGCCCGGGCGCATCGCCGCGAGCGCCTGTGGGTTGCCGCAACCGAGACCGAGATCGGCGCCCTCGGGCAGGGAGGCGAGCTCCGCCTCGGAATAGCCCATTTCGCGCGATGCTTCCTGCGATGCGGTGATGGGGCCGCAACACCCGGTGTTGCCGGCAGCAACGCCACCGTACCAGTTGCGGACCAGCTCCTTGACCCCGGTAGTGTTCATGGTGGCTCCTTAATTCGACATTTCGCGAAATATGCTTGACACGGCCACTGCCGTCAACATACGATTCGATGATCGTTGAAACGTAAAACTTTTGCCATGGACCAGAAACACGCAATCGCGGCGCTCGGCGCCCTGGCGCAGGAGACCCGGCTCGAGCTGTTCCGACTGCTGGTGACCTGCGGTCCCGAGGGGATGCCGGCCGGCGTCATCGCCGAAAGGCTGGGGGTGATACCCTCATCCTTGTCCTTTCATCTTCAGCAGCTGGTGCATGCCGGCCTGATCACTCAGCGGCGGTTGAGCCGACAGCTGATCTATTCCGCGGAGTACGGCACGATGAACGAGCTGATGGCCTACCTGACCGAGAATTGTTGCGGCAGCGGTGCCTCCTGCGTCCCGGTCTGCAATCCCGCCGATGCTTTCACCAAGGGAGAGGATGATGAAGCGCCTGCACGTACACGTGTCGGTTGACGATTTGGCTCAATCAATCCGGTTCTACTCGACCTTGTTCGCCGCCGAGCCAACCGTCGTCAAGGATGATTACGCGAAATGGATGATCGATGATCCACGGGTCAACTTCGCGATCAGCACCGGCTGTCGGCCGGGCAGGCATGAAGCGGGCTTCTCGCATCTCGGCATCCAGGTCGAGGATCAGAGCGAACTCGCCGAGGTTTACGGCCGGCTGAGCCGAGCCGAGCGGCCAATAGTCGAGCAGCAGGGCACGACCTGCTGCTACGCGAAATCGGACAAGCAGTGGATCGCCGACCCGCAAGGTGTGCCCTGGGAGGCTTTCCTCACCCACGGCGAGGCCACCGTTTACGGCGAAAGAGACTCGCTGACGAAGCTGAAAGAGGCAACAGAACGGGCGGTCTGCTGTGAACCGGTCGCCCTGGCGCGAGCCGAGGTGGAGCCGGCCTTTGCTAAAGCCTGCTGCGCTCCCTCCTGCTGCGCCGCCTAGGAGCCGCGAGTGCCGACGAAACCCTACAATGTGCTCTTTCTCTGCACCGGCAATTCGGCCCGGAGCGTCATGGCCGAAGTACTGCTCGAGCATTGGGGCAGAGGGCGGTTCAAGGGATTCAGCGCCGGCAGCTTTTCCACGGGTGGTGTCCACCCATTAGCGCTCGACCTTCTCGAAAACGCCGATCTCGATACGCGCGGCCTGCGCAGCAAGAGCTGGGACGAGTTCGCCAAACCGGGGGCGGCGGAAATGGACTTCGTCTTCACCGTCTGCGACCGGGCCGCGGGCGAGGTCTGCCCGATCTGGCCAGGCAATCCGGTGACGGCTCATTGGGGTGTGGCGGACCCGGCCGCCGTCGAGGGTACGCCGGCGGAGAAGCGCGGGGCTTTTCGCGAAGCCTATCTGGTGCTCGAAAACCGGATCAAGCTCTTCTCCAGCCTGCGGCTCGACGCCCTCGATCGCCTGGCGGTCAAGCGGAATGTCGACGAGATCGGCCGTTTGCGGGTTGTTGGCTCGAGGGAACCGACACCGTGACGTCGATCGCGACGGCGGGGCGGCGGCATGCGCTGAGCCGTCCCGTGGTGCGCGAGGCCCTTATCGAGCTTGTCGCCACAGCCTTTCTGCTGATCGCCGTGGTCGGCTCGGGCATCATGGCCGAGCGGCTGTGCGGCGGGAATGTCGGTCTCGCGCTGCTCGCCAATGCGATCGCCACCGGCGGCGCCCTCACTGCGCTGATCCTCGCCTTCGGGCCGCAGTCGGGCGCCCACATGAACCCCGTCGTGACCCTGGCCGCCGCAGCGACCGACGGCCTGCGCTGGCACGCGGTGCCGGCCTACATCGCCGCGCAAATTGGGGGCGCCATTCTCGGCGTGTGGCTGGCGCATGTCATGTTCGATCTGCCGATCTGGCAGTTCTCGCAGCATGCCCGAACCGGGCTTCCTCAGTGGGTCGCCGAGATCGTAGCGACGTTCGGCCTCCTGACCGTGATATGGGGCTGCCGCGCTCATCGCGAGCCGGTGACCGCGTTTGCCGTCGCAGCCTACATCACCGGCGCCTATTGGTTCACCGCCTCGACATCCTTCGCGAACCCGGCCGTGACGATCGCACGGTCGTTGAGTGACACTTTCGCCGGGATCCGCCCGGCCGATGCGCCTGGCTTCATCCTCTCTCAGCTTCTGGCGTTGGCGATTGCCCTTCCGCTGCTGCGGTTAGAGAGGTCAGGCGGATAGAGCCAGCCTCGCGAAATTCTACGGACGCGCGCGTCGACGGTGGACGGTGCGGTCCGCTTCTCCTACGAGCGCCGTTCCCGTCTCACGACGGGAACGGCTAGGACCAGGTAAATAAGTGCACCCCGGGCAAACCGACCAAGCGACTTACGGTGCGCAGGCTCGCGTAGCAGCTTGCCCTGAATTTAGGCTGGGGCTATGTAGAACATCCCAACCGTACCATCGTTTCGGGCATTCGCACTGACTTCACCGTCGGATTGCACAGCGGGCGTATTCAAATAGTCCAGCGCTGCCTGAGGACTGGCGAAGCTTCGGAAAAGCCACCTCTGCGGGGGCTGCAACGGGGCTGTCGGCGGGGCTATGTAGAACATCCCTACGGTGCCATCATTTCGCGCTATTGCGCTGACCTCACCGGCTGACTGCACAAGGGGCGTGTTCAAATAGTCCAGCGCCGCCTGCACACTGGCGAAGTTTCGGAAAAACCAGTGCTGCCCGGGCGGCAGGGCTGCGTCGTGAGTAGGATGACTGCGTGCCTTCTGTGCTGCTGCGTCCTTTTCCGTGATCATCTCGCTCATATAGGGATCTCCTATGTTTGAGTTGAAATTTCAAAGATGGAGGGTGGCCCAACCGCCCTCGCTCGATAGAATAATTTCGTGATCGGTCAAGAGGTGTGACGTAGTTCACAGTTGAAAAAAAACATGTCGTATTCTCTTTAATTAAGCCCGTCTCCCGAGCACGGGGCTGGCGTCGCAGCGCGGTGCGGGCGCAGGAAGACGGTGAACACCGAGCCGGCGCCGAGGGCGCTCTCGATGTCGAGAAATCCGCGGTGGCGGTTGAGGATGTGCTTGACGATCGCGAGCCCGAGCCCGGTACCGCCCATTTCGCGCGAGCGTGCGGTGTCGACGCGGTAGAACCGCTCGGTCAGCCGTGGCAAATGCTCGCGGGCGATGCCTTCGCCTTGATCACGCACAGCAATAGATACAAAGGCGGCGTCCCCGGCATCGCCGCCGCCATAGGGCGGCCGAGCCCCGTTCGTGGCCGCCACCGAGATCTCGCTGCCGGCGCGGCCGTATTTGATCGCGTTGTCGAGGAGGTTCTGAAACAGCTGGGCGAGCTCGTCGCGGTCGCCCATCGCGTCGGGCAGATCGGGCGGCATATCCAGCCGGATATGCATGCCGCGCTCGCCGGCGCGCAGCTCGAGCGTGTCGGCGAGGTGATGCAGCAACGGCCCGAGTGCCACGCTGCCCTGGGGCATCACGTGCTCGTTGAGCTCGATCCGCGACAGCGACAACAGATCCTCGACGAGGCGGATCATGCGGGCGGCTTGCTCGTGCATGATCGCAAGAAAGCGCTCGCGCGCTTCGGCATCCTCGCGCGCCGGCCCGCGCAAGGTCTCGATAAAGCCGGTCAGCGTGGTCAGCGGCGTGCGCAGCTCGTGGCTCGCATTGGCGATAAAGTCGGCGCGCATCTGCTCGGCCCGCTTGAGCTGGGTGATGTCGTGCAGACTGAGCACCACGACGGCACCGTCGAGGGATGGGGGGTCGAGACGGGCAAGACGTGCCCGCAGCTGCCGCTCGATTGGAACGGTGACCGTGAAATCGACCACGCGCGCCGCCTCGCCGCGCAGCACGGCATCCGCCGCCCCCAGCACCGCCGGGTTGCGCAGCACGGCAGCGAGGTCGCGCGGCCCTTCGAGGATGCCGACAAAGGATGCCGCCTGCGCGTTGGCGCGGACGACCCGGCGCCGGCCGTCGAGCAGGATCAGCGGGTCCGGCACCGCGGCAATGACCGCCTCCGCCGCGGCGAGCCGCCCCTCGGCGCTGCGGACCTGGTCGCGCAAGACCCGGATCAGCCTGAGGATGGCGAGCCATAGCTCGCCGACCATCGGGGCGATGGGCCGCGCAGCCGGGGCAGCTTCTCTGTCATCCCGCGCCAGAGCCTCGACGGCACCCCGCAGCGTCTGCACGGCAATCACCCAACGGCCGACAATGAAGCCGGTCGCTACGATAGTCGCAGCGCCGGCAGTGAGCGCCGGAGCGACCGGGAGAGGGCCCCAAAGGGCGAGTGCCGCCAGCACGATCCAGGCGGGTGCCGACGCCATGAGGGTGAGCGCGACGGCGCGCCGCCACCCTGTCCCTCCTCCCTGACGCCCGGAGGGGGAGGGACCGGCGCTTGCCAGCAAGTGGGGGTCGGCTTCCGCCAATCAGCCGATCGCGTCGTGCGCCGAGAGGGCAGCGAGATTGACGAGGTCCGAGACCGTGGCGCCGATATTGACGATCTGGACCGGCCGGTCGAGGCCCATCAGCAGCGGCCCGACGACCGTCCCGCCGCCGAGATGCGGCAGCAGCTTTGCCGTGATGTTGGCGCTGTTGAGGCCCGGCATGACCAGGATATTGGCAGCCTCGCCGAGCCGGCAGAAGGGATAGAGCTCGCGCATCAGCCTCGTGTCGAGCGCTACGTCGGGGCTCATCTCGCCATCATATTCGAAATCGGGCGCGCGCTCGTCGAGCAATGCCACCGCCTGGCGTACGCGCTCGCAATCGGGTCCCGTCGGATTGCCGAAATTTGCGTAGGAGAGCATCGCAACGCGCGGCACGAGGCCGATCTCGCGCGCCTTGGCCGCCGCCTGCATCGCAATGTCGGCGAGCTGCGCCGGGCTCGGCGTCTCATGAACCAGCGTATCGGCCAGCAACAGCGGGCGCTCGCGGCCGAGCAATATCGTCAGCCCGAACATCACGCTTCCGGTCTTGACCTCGATCACCCGCGAGACCTCGTCGAGCACGTCGAACGAATTCCGGGTTACCCCGCTGACCATCGCGTCGGCATCGCCGCAGGCGACCATGCAGGCGGCAAACACGTTCCGATCCTGGTTCACCTGCCGCTGGCAATCGCGATGGAGCATGCCGTAGCGCTGCTGCCGCGCGTAGAGGAAGTCGGTATAGCGCTGGTTGTGGTGCGACAGGCGAGCGTTGTGGATTTCGAGCCCTTCGGGCGTGGCCAGTCCCATCGCCGCCATCGTCGACTTTATCCGTTCCTCGCGCCCGACCAGAACCGGCGTCCCGTAACCGCTCCCGGCAAATTCCAAAGCGGCGCGGATCGTCTTTTCTTCCTCGCCCTCGGCGAAGACGACGCGCTTGGGATTGGCTCGCACCTTGGCGAAGATCATCTCGAGCCCGGCCGCGGTCGGGTCGAGGCGGCCGCGCAGGCTGCGCTGGTAGGCGGCCATGTCGAGGATCGGCTTGCGCGCGACCCCGGAATCCATCGCCGCCTTGGCGACGGCGGAGGGAACCGCCCAGATCAGCCGCGGGTCGAAGGGTGCCGGGATGATGTAGTCGGGGCCATAGGTCAGGCGCTCCCCGGAATAGGCGGCGGCTACCTCGTCCGGCACGTCCTCGCGGGCGAGCCGGGCGAGCGCCTCGGCCGCCGCGATCTTCATCGCCTCGTTGATCGTCGAGGCGCGCACGTCGAGGGCGCCGCGAAAGATGTAGGGAAACCCCAGCACGTTGTTGACTTGGTTGGGATAATCGGAGCGCCCGGTGGCGATGATCGCGTCGGAGCGCACGGCACGCACGTCCTCGGGGGTGATCTCGGGATCGGGGTTGGCCATCGCAAAGATGATCGGCTTCTGCGCCATCGAGCGCACCATCGCCTGGTCGACCGCCCCTTTGGCCGACAACCCGAAGAAGACGTCGGCTCCCTCGATCGCTTCGGCCAAGCTGCGCGCCTTGGTGTCGATCGCGTGCGCGGATTTCCACTGGTTCATGCCGTCGGTGCGGCCGCGATAGATGACGCCTCTCGTGTCGCACAGCACGACGTTGTGCGATGGCAGGCCCATCGTCTTTAGGAGATCGACGCAGGCGATCGAGGCAGCACCCGCGCCGTTGACCACCATCTTGACCTGGTCGAGGGTGCGGCTGGTCAGGTGCAGGGCGTTGATCAGCCCCGCCGCCGCGATGATCGCAGTGCCGTGCTGGTCATCGTGGAATACCGGGATGTCGAGCAGCTCGCGCAACCGCTCTTCGATCACAAAGCACTCGGGCGCCTTGATGTCCTCGAGATTGATGCCGCCAAAGGCCGGATGCAGAAAGCGCACGCAATTGACGAACTCGTCGACGTCGCGGGTGTCGACCTCGAGATCGATCGCATCGATGTCGGCAAAGCGCTTGAAGAGCGCGCCCTTACCCTCCATCACGGGCTTCGCCGCGAGCGCCCCGAGATCGCCGAGGCCCAGGACCGCCGTGCCGTTCGAGATCACCGCGACGAAATTGCCCTTCGACGTGTAATCGAAGACAGCGCTCGGCTGGCGATGGATGCTGAGGCACGGAAAGGCGACGCCGGGCGAATAGGCGAGCGACAGATCGCGCTGCGTCGCGAGCGGCTTGGTCGGCGCGATCGAGAGTTTGCCGGGCCGCCCGCTCGAATGAAATAGCAGCGCCTCCTCTTCGGTCGCGCGAATGCTGCTGCCGGTGTCCATGCCTGACGGCGCTCCTCGTAACCCTGAGCCCGGATCGGCTTGCGCCGACCACCCTTGTTTACCCAAATCTAGACGACGCGCACCACAGCGTCAAAGCCGCACCCCGGGACCGCGCAGCCGCCCGCCGTCACAAACGGTTGCGTAGTGTAGCGAGTAGCAAGGCCAACATGTTCGCCATGGCGGAAAGGCGCCATCCGTGGTGATGCTCGATCTCGGCGTCTCGCACCTGCCGCAGTGAGGTCGAGGGGCCGGCCTGATCACTTTTAGGGGGTCCGGTTACTAGTAACGGCCGGGCGCCACCTTTCCCGGTGCCTCAAACTCACTCGCGCTCACAGTGTGACTCCCTCCGCTGCCGATCCCCGGTCGGACTCGTGCGCCGGCGTGAAGCCGGGAGGGAGCATTACCGCCAGTCTCGGCCGCGGCCGTGCTGATCGCTACTCCGCACGTCCGGGCTATAATAGAATGGAGGAAGCCTATGAATGACCTCTACACCAAAACTGTCCTCTCGATCATCGCGGCGGCTTTGCTCGCTCTCGTCGCCCAAAATGCGATTCACCCGTCGCTGGCGCAATTATTCAACGACCCTCAGAAAGTCCAAATCTGCGACAACTCGGGGCTATGCGCCGGTGTGTTACGTGGCCAGTACGGGTACGCTCTTGCGGTGGTGAACAAACCTTAGTCACGCCATGGCGTGACAAGCCCCTCGATGGTTTCGCGGAGCGGCCGAATCATGTCGGTGGCTTCCAGCGCCCGGACACCGCTCTCGTCCGGCCGTCTGAGGCCGGCCACGGGGGCCCGGTGTACCCCGTTCATACGTCGGACTCGGTCGAGGTCGAAGCGCCAAAAGGTGGATGTTTCGTCCACCTTTTTCCGGGAGCCGTGCTGATGGTTAGTCGGCGCGGTTCACGGCAGGCGCTGCAGTCGCCGGCCGAGCTCGACACCGGAAATCTGGCCATCCCAGCTTTCAACAAGGTTGTTTCCCCGACGCGGGGACGATCTTATCAGAAGTAGCGTCCCGTCGCCCTCGCTTCCTCAACCCCTGCACAAGCTCCGCTTTCATGGAGAGCAGCCCCTCCCCATGAAATTTTAGCTCCGTTACGCCGGTACCTTTTTGGGCCGGAATGACCGGAGAGGATCGTTCACCTAATAATCGGGCTGGGTTCGCGCGTTCGCGCATAAGTGTTCCGTACGCCAAATAGTCGGCCACCATTAGAGGTGTACTTTCATCCTTCGCCGCAAACGTTATCGTTCCTAAGAGATTACACCCTCCACCTTTAAGCTCGCCCTTAAATTCATCAAATATGCGTTCTGCGTCTCCAGCGTTCTTGTGACCGCTTTCAGCGACGATATGTAATGTCGTTTGGCTAAACTTCTTGTGAGAACCAAGCCGCCTCATGGCCTCTAAGGCAAAATGATTTAAGCAGTACCTAAAGGTTAACCCATATTTGGTGTCTAGCCTAACGCGCCGAGGCGTCGTGGTCCCTTTGTAATATTGATCATAGTCGTCGTTATTTAACGCGCAGGTTACTGCCTCCATCAAATCGGTGTTTAGCTTACCGAATTCAAAAAGAAATTTTATATATTTTTCGGCCGACCAATTAGAGAATTCATCTCGCGCCGCCTTAAAGCGTTTGGCATGAAACACCGTAAAGCTGTAGTCCTTTCGCAGCGCCTTTAACTCGGTCTCAAAACGCGCCCATTGTCGAGCCGTACCCATAATCCCGGCCATCACAGTAGTCGGCGATCCTTCGTGAGTCCCATTCTCGTCAAGGTATCCCGTGAGAATCACAAAAATCCGCTCCTGCTCCCACCGAAAAAGCCAGCCAATCCATGGGGGTCGCCCCGGCTCACGGCCGGCCTCCGCAGACATTCCTTTGTGAGGCGGTCGCGCTCGCGCTGATCGCAGGCGCCGAAAGCGCACTTGCGCGCGGCATCGTCCAATAGCCGGCAGGAATAGGGGCGCTCGGGCGCGGGCGGTGCGGCCAGTGCCGGGCCAGCAGCGGCCAGCAGTGCGAGCGCGGCGCCGAGGATTGCCCGGATCATTCCTCGGCCTCGGCCGGCGCCTCGACGGGCGCGCCTCGGCGGCGCGGGCGCGGGGCGGTCGATTTCTGGCGATTGAGCAACAGTGCGGCGATGCGCCCGGCCTTGGTCGGGATTTCGCTTTCGAGCGCCGCGAGGATCGCCTCGGGCGCGTCCTTGCGGCTAATCAGCAGCATGTCGCCCTCGCCCCGTTCGAGGCCCCGGATCTTCGCGTTGGCGGCGTCGAGCTCCTCCTGCAGACGCACGTTCTCGGCCTTGAGCCGCTCCATCGCCGACAGCGGCTTTACCCCTCCGCCGAACGCGAGGCCGAAGCCGCGCGTCGCCTCGTAACGGCGCTTGATCGAGCTGGGGTGATTGAGCGTGTCACGCAGATTGAACCACAGCGTCTCGCGCCATTTCTCGACCGCGGCGAGGTTCTTGGCGAGCCACACGGCGTGCGACTTCGAGGCCTTGTCGAGTTCTTCGAGGTCGGGGACGCGGCTGCCGAGTTCGGCGCGGAGCGCGGTGTAGCCGCGGCCCTGCGGGCTATTGCTGCCCGAGAGACGCATCGCCTCCTCCTGCAACCGCAACAGGGCTTTGCCAACCGCGACCCAGCGCGAATAGTCCTCGTGCTGGCGGATGCGCCGGATCGCCAGCGCACCGGCCATGATTTCGTTTTGCGCTTCGGCGGTGAGCCGGTCCCAGCCATTGCCGGCATTGGACGGGTGAAGAATTGCCATCGGTTTCGCTCCCATTGACGTAACCGAGGCAATCTACCGGATTAAGGTTTTTCCGTCAATCCATAGTTTGTACAATATAGATGGGCAAATCCGCGGGCCATCTGGCTTGTCACGCCCCCGACGGCACATCCCAACTGGTTGGCAGGGCGCCGCGACGCCGTGACCGAGCCGCCATTGTCGTTACTAATAACGGGGGGGTAAACCTGCCGGCCGCCGGTCGGACACGGCCGAGGTCGAGGCGCCGCGCCGCCAGCATTTCCGCCAGTGCAGCGGCGCGCCCGTGCTAATTGATCATCCGCGCGGACTGGAGCACGCCGAGCCCCTCACATGGCAGAAACGTCGGGTTGAGCGCTCCATCTCAAACGATCGACCCGCCGCACCGCCGCCCGCACCGCCTCCGGCACCACCGCCCCCACCGCCACCCGCACACCCCTCTCGCGAGTAGTCCTCGGCGAAGTGCCCAAGCCGCCAACCCCGGAACAGAAGCTGACTACAACGGGCACGGCGTTTGCCGCAAACAAGGGCGGCGAGTTCCTCACAAACCTGCCGATCTTGGAGAAACGGCGATGAAATCCACTGTGCTGCTCGAATGCTACAAGTAGGACGCGAAAGCTGAAGACCACGGCGAGCGAGAACGCCCAGTCGCGATCGCTCTCCGTATAACCTGACGAAGAATCGTCGATGCCGGCATGATCGCGGCAGGCGAGGGCGGGTTCAAGCCTCGCATCGGTCGAGGCCGCTTATCGAGCCGATGGCGCGGAGCCGCGATACCTCGCCATCCTGGCGCCAAAATCGAGGCCTATGCTGCGCTCCAGGATGAGCGTCGATCTGGTGTCGTGCCCGTGAAGAAAGTAACCCCCTTTGCCTGGAATGCCGCACGCTCGGTGCGGCGCGTCGAGTTCGCGACAGGCGTCCTGCCGCTCGTGGTAGCGGTCCCCGTCGAACGCCTACCCCGCGCTGGCACCTCTGGCGGACACCGGTAACGTGACGACAAGAACCGCGCGGCTCATCCGAACACCGGCATCAATTGCGGTCGGTTCCCGCTGGTGGCCAGACGCTCTTGTGCGTCAAACAGATCGACCGCGTTCTGCAAATTCAGCCAGTACTGAGCCGTGGTGCCGAGCACCGCCGCCATCCGCGCCGCCATCTCCGCGGTGATCGCCGCATGGCCGTTGACGATCGCGCTCATGTGCTTGCGGGTGACCCCGCACGCCTCGGCAAACCCGGCGATCGAGATCTCGTGCGGTGCCGGGTAGAGCTCGGCCAGGATTTCGCCCGGCAAGCTCGGCCGCCTCGTTCGCTTACTGCCCCATCTTCATCGCTCTCCGTATAACCGGCGAAGAAATCGTCCATGCCGGCATGATCGCGGCAGGCGAGGGCGGGTTCAAGCCTCGCATCGGTCGAGGCCGCTTATCGAGCTGACGGCTCGGAGCCGAGAGGAGCTCGCCACGCTGGCGCCAAAATCGGGGTCTATGCTCTGCTCCATTATGAACGTCGATCTGGTGTCGTGCCCGTGAAGAAGGTAACCCTCTCCGCCTGGAATGCCGCACGCTGCCGTCGCGACTGGGGGCGGTGCAGCCCCAGGATAGCGACGCGCTCCAATTCCCCTGCCAATTCCGCTGTCGCCTCCCTGCTGGCGTCACACTTGCAACGCCTTTTCGGTTCCCTTAAGTACTTGATGATTCGAGCTTTACCGGCGATGAACCAAGCGGATTTTGCGTTCCTATTCGATTTTTTGCGGGAATCCTCCCTCACAGCAGGGAGGATTGGTGCCGGCTGCGGCATTCTTGACAGCCCGAGTCCCACACCTATAGTGCGCGGCTCGCGGACGGGGTGGCTCGTCCGGCGGGATCTTGCGCCCTCTCGGCGGTTGCGTCCGGCGCGCGGAAAACCATATCGGCGGGTATCATGTTCGCTGTGATCCGGACCGGCGGCAAGCAGTACAAGGTCGCCAAGGACGATGTCATCTCGGTCGAGAAGCTCGCGGGCGAGCCCGGGGCCGCGATCGAGCTCGGCGAGGTATTGATGATCGGCGAGGGTGCCGAGGTCGCGACCGGCACTCCGCTGCTCGAGGGCGCCTTGGTCAGCGCCACGGTGGTCGAGCAGAGCCGGGCGCCCAAGATCATCGTCTTCAAGAAGCAGCGGCGGAAGAATTATCGGCGCAAGAAAGGGCATCGCCAGCACCAGACCGTGCTGCGCATCACCGAGATCCGGGGTGCCGGCGGTCCGCAGGCCGACGAAGGAGTGAGAGATGGCGCATAAGAAAGCAGGCGGCTCCTCGCGCAACGGGCGCGACAGCCGCGGCCGGCGGCTCGGCGTCAAGAAGTTTGGCGGCGAGATCGTCGTGCCCGGCAACATCATCGTGCGCCAGCGCGGCACCAAGTTTCACCCGGGCGCCCATGTCGGCATCGGCCGCGACCACACGATATTCGCGACCTCGGGCGGTGCGGTCCAGTTCCACAAGGGTCTGGCCGGGCGGAAGTATATCTCGGTCGTGCCGCCGGCTCCGCCGCAGGCCGAGGCCGCCGAGTAGCGCGCGGCGGGGAGGGGCCAGCTGACGCCCTATGCAATTCCTTGATCAGTGCAAGATCTACCTGAAGAGCGGTGACGGCGGGCGGGGTGCGGCGAGCTTTCGCCGCGAAAAGTTCATCGAGTTCGGCGGCCCCGACGGCGGCGACGGCGGCAAGGGCGGCGACATCGTCTTTGCCGTAGCCGCCAATCTCAACACGCTGATCGACTTTCGCTATCGCCAGCATTTCCGGGCGCAGGCCGGCCGGGGAGGTGCGGGTCGCGAGCGCACCGGTGCGGCCGGCGAGGACCTCGTCCTGACCGTCCCGGTCGGGACCCAGATCATGGATGACGAGAACCGCGAGGTGCTCGCCGATTTGACCCGCCCGGGCGAGCGGCGCATCTTTCTGCGCGGCGGCGATGGCGGCTTTGGCAATACCCATTACAAGAGCTCGACCAATCGCGCGCCGCGCCGCGCCGATGCCGGCTGGCCCGGGCACGAGGCGTGGGTGTGGCTGCGCTTGAAGCTGATCGCCGATGTCGGTCTCGTCGGCCTGCCCAATGCCGGCAAGTCGACCTTTCTCGCCGCGGTCTCGCACGCGCGCCCGAAGATCGCCGACTATCCGTTCACGACGCTCAAGCCGCAGCTCGGAGTCGTCCTCAGGCATGAAGATGAGTTCGTGCTGGCCGATCTCCCTGGGTTGATTGAGGGGGCGAGCGAGGGTGCCGGGATCGGCACCCGGTTTCTCGGCCATGTCGAGCGCTGTGCCGTGATCCTCCATCTGGTCGACGGGACCCTCGAGGATGTCGCCGACGCCTATCGGACGATCCGCCAGGAGCTCGTGCACTACGGTCACGGCCTTGCCAAAAAGCCGGAAATTGTCGGGCTCAACAAAATCGATGCGATCGACCCGAGTGCGGTAAGAGCCAAGTGCGGCAAGCTGCGGCGGGCCGCAGGGCGCGGCACGCCGGTGCTGCCGCTGGCGGGCGCGACCGGTGCGGGCGTGCCGGAGGCGCTCGATGCGACTTTCGCGACGCTGGCGGCGGCTCGTGCCCAGGACGACGCGGAGACGAAGTCTCTCGCCGCTGCACCATGACCCCGGCCGAGGCAATGGCCAGGGCGCGGCGGCTCATTGTCAAGATCGGCTCGGCATTGCTCGTCGCCGAGAGCGGTGAGATCCGCCGCCAATGGCTCGCCGCGCTCGCCGACGACGTGGCACGCTGCCGCGCCCGCGGCCAGGAGGTGATCCTCGTCTCGTCCGGGGCGATCGCGATCGGCCGGCGACACCTCGGGCTCGCCGGACGGCGGCTGCGGCTCGAGGAAAAGCAGGCCGCCGCCGCGACCGGGCAGATCCGGCTCGCCCACGCCTACCAGGAGGCGCTGGCACATCACCGCATCACGGTCGCGCAGATCTTGCTGACCCCGGACGACACCGAGGAGCGCCGCCGCCACCTGAACGCGCGCGCCACCTTTGCCCAGCTGCTGGCGCTCGGCGCGGTGCCGGTCGTCAACGAGAACGACACGGTCGCCACCGCCGAGATCCGCTTTGGCGATAACGACCGGCTGGCCGCGCGCGTCGCCCAGATGACGAGCGCCGACATGCTGGTGCTGCTGTCCGACATCGACGGGCTCTACACCGCCGATCCGCGCACGCATCCGGATGCCCGGCACCTCGCGACGGTGCGCGAGATCGGACCCGAGATCGAGGCGATGGCCGGCGAGGCGGCACCCGGCTACAGCTCGGGCGGGATGGTCACCAAGCTTGCCGCCGCCCGCATCGCGACGCATGCCGGTTGCCACATGCTGATCGCCCAAGGGAAGGTGACAGGTCCGCCTCTCGCGGCAATCGAGGCGGGCGCCAGAGGGACGTTGTTCCTGCCGTGCGGCGAGCCGCGCTCGGCACGCAAGGGGTGGATCGCCGGGGCCGTCAATCCCTCGGGCACGCTGACCGTCGACGATGGTGCGGTGGGCGCCCTGCGCCGCGGCAAGAGCCTCTTGCCCGCCGGCATCGTCGCCGTCGAGGGTGTGTTCGAGCGCGGCGACGCGGTGATCATCCGCACCCGCGCCGGTATCGAGGCCGGGCGCGGCCTATCGGCCTATTCGAGCGACGATGTCAGGCGCATCGCCGGCTATAAGAGTGGTGAAATTGCCGGCATCCTCGGCTACCGTGGGCGCGATGAGATCATTCATCGCGACGATCTGGTGGTGACCGAACGCCAATGACCGAACGCGAATGACGACAGAGACGCTGCCGCCCGAGCGGAGCGTGACCAGGGAGGCGGACCTGGCCGCGACGATGGCCGAGATCGGACGCCGCGCCCGCGCAGCCGCTGCCGCGCTCGCCCTCGCCTCGGCCGAGTCGAAGGTCGCGGCCCTGCGCGAAGCGGCGCGGGCGGTACGCGACCGGGCCCCCGAGATCCTCGCCGCCAACGCCGGCGATCTCGCCGAGGCCGAGGATCTCTCCCCGGCCTTACGCGACCGTCTTGCACTCGATCCGAAGCGGATCGAGGCGATCGCCGCCGGGCTCGAGGCGATCGCCGAGCTCCCCGACCCGGTCGGCCGCGTGCTCGCGCAATGGACGCGGCCGAACGGGCTTGCGATCGAGCGGGTCGCCGTGCCGCTCGGCGTCATCGGCATCATCTATGAGAGCCGGCCCAACGTCACTGCCGATGCCGGCGGGCTGGCGCTCAAGTCGGGGAACGCGGCGATCTTGCGCGGTGGCTCGGAGAGCTTTCATTCATCGCGCGCGCTCCTCGCGGCGTTGCGCGAGGGGCTGAAGTGCGCCGGCTTGCCCGAGGACGCGATCCAACTGGTGCCGACGCGCGACCGTGCGGCGGTCGGGCTGATGCTCGCCATGAGCGGGGTCATTGACATCATCGTCCCGCGCGGCGGGGCGTCCTTGATCGAGCGCGTTCAGCGCGAGAGCCGGATACCGGTGATCGCCCATCTCGAAGGGCTGTGCCACACCTATATCGACGGCGCCGCCGACCCCGAGAAGGCGCGGGCGATTGTGGTCAACGCTAAGATGCGGCGGGTGTCGATCTGCGGCGCGACGGAAACCCTGCTGGTCGACCGCGAGATCGCGACCACGGTCCTGCCGCCGATCCTCGCCGATCTGCGCGCTGCCGGCTGCGAATTGCGCGGCGACCCTGAGGTCCTGGCCCTCGACAACAAAATCACGCCGGCGACCGAGCAGGACTGGCGCACCGAATACCTCGACGCAATCCTGGCGATCCGCGTCGTTGACGGGGTTGACGAGGCGATCGCCCATATCGAGCGCTTCGGCTCGCACCACACCGACGCGATCGTGACCGAGGATCAGGCCGTCGCGGAGCGGTTTCTACGCGAGGTCGACAGCGCCATCGTGCTGGTCAATGCCTCGACCCAATTCGCCGATGGCGGCGAGTTCGGCATGGGTGCCGAGATCGGCATCTCGACCCAGCGGCTGCCGCCGCGCGGGCCGGTGGGTGCGGCCGAACTGACGACCTATAAATATCTCGTACGCGGCGCCGGGCAGGTGCGCCCCTGACCGCCCTTGGTGAGAGCGGGCCGAACGCCCGCCGGCATCGCCGCATCGGGCTGTTGGGCGGTTCGTTCAACCCGGCACATGGCGGACATCTGCATCTGAGCCTGCTCGCCTTCGAGCGCCTCGACCTCGACGAGGTGTGGTGGCTCGTCTCGCCACAGAACCCGTTGAAGCCGGTTGCAGGCATGGCGCCGTTCGCGGTTCGGCTGGACCAGGCGCGGCGGGTCGCTGCCGGGCATCGGCACACCATCGTCAGCGATCTCGAAAGCCGGTTGGTCGGATCGACCTATACCGCCGACACCCTTCACGCCTTGCGTCGCCGCTTCCCGCGGCTGCGCTTTGTCTGGCTGATGGGTGCGGATAACCTTGTCCAACTGCGCCACTGGCACCGCTGGCACGAGATCTTTCGAACGGTCGCAATTGCGGTCTTCGACCGTCCTGCCTATTCCTTAAAGGCCCTCGCCGGGCTCCCGGCGAGACGCTTCGCCCGCCACCGCGTGCCACCCTCGGCGGCGCGTCGATTGGCAGAGATGAAGCGCCCGGCTTGGGTGTTCTTTCATTGCCGGCTCGATCCCCTTTCGGCGACCGGGATCCGCAGCGAGCACAAAAGGATGTTGTCCCAGGTCTTCACGGAGCAGAGACCCGCATTGTCCACGATCGCGACCTTCCCGCCCCGCACCCGCATGCCCGCACGCCCTCCGGCGCCTCAGCCAGGCGAGCTCCTCGAGCTCGTCCTGAAGACGCTCGAAGACGGCAAGGCCGAGGACGTCGTCACCATCGAGCTCGCCGGCAAGACGACGATCGCCGATCAGATGGTGATTGCCACCGGCCGCTCGACCCGGCAGGTGCTGGCTTTGGCCGAGCATCTCGAAGAGGCGTTGTCGCGGCGGATGCGGATCTCGGTGGAGGGCAAGACCCAGGGTGACTGGGTGCTGATCGACGCGAGCGACGTGATCGTGCATCTGTTCCGACCCGAGGTCCGGTCGTATTACAATCTCGAAAAGATGTGGGGGGAAGCACTACCCGACAGCGCGGCGGCGCGGCAGTAGTCCGGGGACCCCGTCGATCCGCCTCCACCTCCTCGCCGTCGGCAGGCTGCGTGCCGGCCCGTTCGCCGAGCTCCAGAGGCTCTATGCCGCACGAATGGTCCCGCCCCCCGCTGTCGTCGAAATAGAGGTGCGGCAGCGACTGCCGACTGCGGCGCTCAAGACCCGCGAGGCGCAGTTGATCCTCGAAGCGTTGCCGGCCGGGGCTCGTCTGATCGCGCTCGACGAGCACGGTGCACAGTGGTCGAGCCGTGCACTCTCCGAAAGGCTCGCGGCATGGCGCGACCAGGGCGTGGCCGAGCTTGCCTTCGCAATAGGCGGAGCCGACGGCCTGGGTGCAGCCGTGCTGGGACGCGCCGAGTCGACATTGTCGCTGGGGCCGATGACCTGGCCCCACCTCCTGGTCCGCGGCATGCTGCTCGAGCAGCTCTACCGCGCCCAGCAGATCCTAGCCGGTCATCCCTATCACCGGGATTAGATCTGCTCGCCGCCTCCCTGCTCTCAGGGAGAAAATCGCATCCAAACGCCAGATCAACCTAATTAATCATTGTATATCAAAAACTTATGAACATAACGGACGCCGCTTTGACGCCTCGGCAGTGGAATTCTGACGGCTCAAAGGACACCCGAAGCGAACCCAGCTCCGACCCTGATACGCACAATACCCTTCGATCGTGACGACAAGATGGCCAGATTGGCCGTGGCCGAAGGGTCTCGTCTCGTGGCATCCGTGCATACACGCCCGCAAAAGATCTGGCCCGCGGTCCAGACCGCGGGCGCGGGAGATAATCCTCGCCCCGCGAAAGTGCAGGATTGTCCGAAGAATTGGGCGCGGCTGCGAGCCTGCCGTCCTGAGCAACCGATGATAGCACCGTGACGCATGGAACACGCAACAACGCCGACCCCGCCATCTGCGTAAAAGTTTTAGTTCCGGGACGGGAAGATACCCTGCGTGGCGATGCACTGCAGCAAAACCGCACCGGTGGCCGTGAAGATCGGCTTGGCGGTAGGCAGTGCAAAGGTAGTCACCCCATCACCGCCGTAGGTCGTTCCCAGCAGCGAAAATAGGGCTGTGTTCTGACTGATCGACAATAGTTGGCCGTTGAGTGTCGACCAGCCCAGCGGGCAGAAGCCGAAAGCGAATGTTTCGACCTCTCCAAGGAACGGGTTGGACCCGGCCCATGCGGAGCGCGCATTGGCGCATAGGATAAAGCACATCGCCACCCATAGCGCGGCGCGAAAATACCGGTGGTTCATCGGCTCATCGTCACTAGACCGCCTGGTGTGGCGTATGGCTTGTTGCGAGGCGTGCCGGCTTCATGGTGCATCGTAAACCGCGTATATCGGCAGAGTACAGTTTGGAAAAACTATGCTGAACGTGACTATCAGCTGGTCGGTCGGTGGATTAAACACACCAAGGGTCTGCGTAAAATCTATAAAAGTCGCGTTATACACCGGACCAGGTGATGGTTTTGTTTGCTTGAAGTGTATGTCTCCGTCGACGGCGCTGCTGAACGTCATTCTCGCTTGCCCATCAAGCGAATAATAGGTCGATCCATCAAAATAGATGACCTCGGCAAAGGAAATCGCTGCATTAGTATTACTCTGATTGATTTGGAACTCGGTATTCCCGTTATCAACCAGACACCAGGACAAACCGCTGCCATAAGCCAGGGTGGTCCTGACCTGTCCCCCTACCAAGCGGCCATAGGTAAATGATCCCGCTTGCGTCGGTATCAGCAACGCGATAGCAGCTCCGGCCAACGCCTGCACAGCGAAACGGCGCACTTGCTACCTCTTGCAAATTTAATGGCTCCCAAGGTAGCACACTTATATTTGTAGAACAATCGTTAGTTCTAGGAGTATGTCGATAATGCTTAGAATTTTACTAAATTTGGTGGCACCGACGATAGTTGTTAATAGATATGTTTCAACCAAGCTGCAATAACCCGTGAACCGTCGGCGGCAACGGTTCGCGTACTGGCTCCGGTCTGATCTTGTCCCGGATCGCTTTCAAGGTCTTGATGCGCCGCGACATGAAATGGCGGTCGCCATCAATATGGCCGTCTAGCTCCCGAAGCAGGGCTGCGGTTTCTTCATCGGTTAGGTCAAGGTTCATAATCTGGAGATAAGATCGTTAACCAGCTGAAGGGAGTCCCGTTTGTCGTGGGACAGAAGGACAAAAAAAGCGTTCATAGAGCTATGAGCACGCCCGATCACGACTGCCTCGATGCCGAGACGATCCTGAATGACCTTTGCGCGAGCAAGATCAACGCTGTGATATCGTGGATTGGGGATGGCGGATTCCATTTTGTCCTCGGTGATCCGCCGCAGGCCGAGGGCTGGGCTTTCTCAACCATCGGCGCGGCCGCCATCTCCCTCAGAGACGAAGCATGCGCTTATTACCCAGACAGCGACTTCGCGCGGAAATACGGCGGATTCGTCTACGATCATCCGTGGCCGAAGGGGAGGTAGAGATAACCTCTCTGATTAACTCTCCCGCCGGCCGGGGGCCTTCGGCCGGCTTTTTTCACGCTCAGGCCGTGCTATGCTGCCGAGCGGGCCGCCCGTTGTCGCGCAGGCATTCGCGCTTGAGCCGCTCGATTTTGTTTTGCCGAATTGTCGTTATCGGCTTGACGCTGGCGCTCCCGGCTTGCACAGACTTTAAGAAGGATTTCCTTTGTCGGCCGGACGGTCACTGTGTCAATGCCCAACCTTTCCACACGCCCACGCAATGAGCGTCGAAGCTCCAGAAATGGCAGTTGACCACTGGGTCAACGGTTGCCGTCGAAAGCCGCGCGCCGTCCTCTCTATGATGCTCAGCGGCCGGCGCCGGCATTTAGGACCGAGGAATGGCCTCTAATACCTGTGGTGTTATGGGGTCCTATGTAGCCCAGTCCCGACCCGCGGCGCCGGCTCATCCTCGCGCATCCTGAACGCCCCTTCGGCAGTCTCGATCTTGTAGCCGATGCACCAACGCGCGACAAACGCACCGGCCAGTGCTGGATCGGGAAAGTAGAACAACACTGCATCGTTCAGCACGCCGCGCGTCCCGGACGGTGTCATGTTGAGGGATGCGCCCAGAACGCTGTACCTGCGCGCACGCGCGCGTAGCGCGACCAGATCCTTACGTTCTGGCTGTCGGATTGCTGGAAATATGCGGGTATTTGCTGTACTTAGGTTGTGGTCCACTCCTTCGCAACGATGCTAAATCGCTATGGCCGGACACAACGCTCTCGTGAAGCAATTCAAGCAGTTCAACGGCTCTCCACCTGCGCGCACTCGCGGTCGCCCGGATGATCGCGAGCGATCGGTGAAGCTCTTTGCCGAAGTCCGGAAGATTTACCGCGAATGCTCGCCTGCTGCGGCAAAAGAGATGTGCCGGTTGGCGCTTGAGGCCGAGGACGAGCGCGTGCGCAGCGTCTGCGCCGGCATGGTCATGGATCGGGCCTGGGGACGGCCTCAAGAGTATGATCCGAACGCTGAAGCTCCCAAGCGGGCCCCCTCCCTTCGATCCAAACCTCTACACAACCGACGAGCTGCGTCAGATGCAGGAGGTTATGCTGATGATGGCGCGGCGGCAGGGGTTGATCCCGCCGGAGGAGGACGAGAATGCGACCAGCTGACTGGGGCTACGGGCTGCGCCGCTGGACGCGCGTCCCGCCGGACCGTCCGGAAACCCGGCCGAAGCTCTCTGCGCTGATATCTTCATGACTCGTCCTCCACAATCCACAGCTGCGGCCGGGATCAGGGCGGTCGCCTAGGCCGGGGTGGCGGCTCGGGTGGCGCCGGCGTTTCCGTCACGGTCATTTGAAGTTCGCGCAACAGATACGCGCGAAACTCCGGCTTTCCGAGTCGGCGCCGCAGCTGCGAACGAAATCGATGCTCAGCGATATCAAGAGCGAGCAGTCGGCTCGGGTCGTTCGGCCGTTTCTGTACCCTGCGCCGGTACGCGGCCTGCCTACATGCATTGCCGCAGTATCGCGGGGCGCGGCCAGTGCTGGAAGGAATGAACGTTTTGCGGCAATATCCACACCGCCGTTTCTTCGTTTTTGCCATGTGATCTGACCTCATTTCGTCACGAATATCGTAACGTTACGAAAGGGTTACGAAATGCGGGTTAAATGGCTCGGTCGCGCGACATGTCAATAAGTCCTCTTAAGATCAAGCTGGGTGCTCAACCCGACGCCTCCGCCGTCGGACGAGGACGAGACGATCTAGCCTGCGATAGCCGTGGCCTGCGGTTCGGGACCGCGTGGGCGATCGCTTTGGGGTCATCGCGCGTGGGAAAGGTTAGCCTTTAGAACCGTTGTAAGGGGGACGCGCGCGAGAAGCTACCGATCGGAGCCGATTTGGGAGTGCTCTACGGCAAAGATTGCGCACTCTATTAGTAAGCCTCAACCGGTGATGCGTCACCGGCGTGTGTTACGCGTCATATCAAGCGCGAAGCCGATGAAGCGACAGAACCCATCTATGACCGCGGCCCGGTCATCTCGCTGCCTGCCCGAAAGCCACCCAAGCTCGACCAGCCCTGAGATCGTCCCGGGGTCGAGTTCAATGAAAACACACACCTTGCCCGCCCGGCGCCGCGCGCGGTGGCGAGCTTGGCACCGGCCGCGGTCGCGGCGTTAACAAGCTCCCGAGCGGTAGTCATAGGTCCACCCGCCATGGTTCAGAAACAGAGGGGAAATTTGCGTCCGCATCGTCCGTACCGTCCGCCCCTCCGTTTTCCAATGGGTTACGGCCATCGCCGTCAAGATCGTTTGCGTCCGCCCCCGCATCGTTTGCGTCCGCCCTGCAAGTTTGCGTCCGCTTGGCGTCTGCGCCAGGATTGTTGATTTCGCTGGCGTTTCGGGGCACCGCGGACGGAGCGGACGACGCGGACGCAAAATTTCCCCCATTCTCGGCAACCTCGGCGGCACGAGAGATGGTGATCTTTCTGTTGCGTGCCTTGCCCTCGCGGTCACGCTCGACGGTGATCCCGATCTGACGCAGCCCCGGCGCTGCCCGCCTCAACCGACCCGACACGGCCCGTCCATCCTTCGGCCATTTCTTCTCGCGCTTCACGTCGTCGGTGGTCTCGCCGTTAAGCGCGGACAGAAGATCAGTCGCCGTGCCGTCCCACCTGGTTCTCTTCGACATCAGCGAAAGCACTGCCGTCGCCACATTGTCGGCCTCCAGCACTGTCGCGACCGCCGCGGCACGGTTGTCATCGTAGGCCGCCATAAAGGTGCCCGGCTTCCACAGAGCGCCCTCGCACGCGCAAATCCACAGGGCGAAGTCCGCCATGCGCGGGAGCCCTGCCAGCTTCGTGTGGGGCAGCATCTTCAGTCCGTGCGCGACGGCGTCGAGTAGCGCGCCGAGAATGCGGGGTTGTTCGACTTCGAAAGCCGCCCACAGCTCGGTTTCTGACCGGCGCTGGTTTTCGCTGACACCTCTAGCAAGAGAAGAAGGGTACGGTCGGCCAAGTCAGGCCTGCTGACAAAATCCTCAATGCCGTTGAGGATGATTGGCCGTATCGCATCGAACAGAGCCTCGTCACCATCCGTCCATAGCTGGCGTGTTGCGAAGCCCCCCCAGTGGCCAGCCTGCATAGGCTGTCAGACAACCAATCGAGGAGGCGGCTTACATTATCGAAGACGATGACGTGCCCGTTGTGGGCCGCGATGAATAAGTCCCGGTCCTCGCCGCGGCAATGACCTAAGGGGCGCAGAATTTGGATCCACGAGCTTCCTCAGCACGCGGGCGAACGATGACTTGGCGGTACCCTGTTCGCCGCTAAGGCCCAATATCGGATAAGGTCCGCGCGGATGAAGGGCGGCTAGCAGCCAAGCGATCGCCAGGACGAACCTAGGGTCCTCCGGGTCGTCAGTTTTTGGGCGTACGTTCAGGAACGGCCGCAAGTTCTCAATGCAGCCGCCTGGCTCCGGCTGCGGCAGGGGCAACATGCCGGCCGTCCGGCGGGATCGGATCAGAGGGTTGACGATTACGCGCCATCCATCGGGGCCAATTTCGACGGCGCGCCAATCGCGGTCGCACAGGTCGAGATAAAGCCGATCGTCATGCTCGCCTACCCGCAGGTAGACCGGCAGCTCCGGCCCTTCGAATTGCGCCTTCCACAACGGGTACCCGTAGCCGCCCGCCGATTCTGATGACGGGGATTTCGCGCCGCTTCGCCGCGTCATAGCTTGCATTTTTCCCGATATTGAAATAGCGGCGCCCGGCCTCGGGAACCGACATCGTTTTGGCTACTTCCATCATCGTGTCTCCGGGTTCGTTTGCCATGCACCCGGAATAAGGGTTGAAATACCCGTTTGTCACGCCGAGTTTGGATATCCATCACAAGCCGTAACAGAGCTGTGTTCAGCATTGATTTCGAATGGTGGCGCGATGACGCTGGGTACAGGTACATTCCCGCCGCGCCGGGCAACCCGGAGCCTTCGGAAATGAGCCCGCTTTACGCGCTCATCGAGCCGATCCGATCGGCGGTCTCGGGCGGTAGGCCGGCGCGCGTTGTGCGGCGAGGCGGCAAACTTGTGCCCTATCGTCCATTCGACAAGGTTGACGGACTCTATCGGATTTTTGCCAGTCTGGGGACGACTGGAGAGGAATTACTCGATTTTGTAAACAGATTTGGGCCGCTTACCGAATATGGCAATCAAGAGTGCGGAGAGGAGGTATTATTTGCGCTTTCTGCCGCGTCAGTAATGCGCGATTTACTTTCCCGCTCTGCGGGAGAGCGAGCAACTTACTTCTCACAGTTCGGCGAAAAGGGGGTCGCATGGAGCCGGATCGACGTGGCTCTCACCTTCAATCCCATGAGCAACAAGCCACAGTTCAGATTGACACCGCCGACCCTGATCAACGCGCTTTGGCTAGAGCTTGGACAAGCCCTCTCTAGCGATGCGAGCATCAGAAATTGCCTGCATTGCGGAGGATGGTTTGAAGCCGGCCCTGGGACAGGCAGACGTGAGGATGCCAAGTTTTGTTCCGATGCGCACCGGATCGCTTTCAACAGCCGGAAGCGCAGCGAAGGGAGAGCTGAACATGCGTAGGACCGGCCATATCCGCGAGCGCTCGCCCGGCGCCTTCGAAATTCGCTACAGTCGGCACCGACCTCGCCACGGGTAAGCGGCGGATCGCCACTGTTACCGTTCGCGGTTCCCGGAAGGATGCCGAAAAGGAGCTCCGCCGGCTGTTGCGCGCAGTCGACACCGGCGAGCACGTTGAGCCCAACCGGATGACGGTCGAGCAATGGCTCAACACCTGGCTCGCCGCGGTCCGAGAGGAAGTTTCGCCAAAGTCGCAGGAGCGGTACGGCGAAATCGTCCACAATTTCCTGATCCCGAGGCTCGGCAACCTTCCGCTCGCAAAGCTCGCCCCGAGCCATATTCAAGAATCTTACATTGGCTGGGCTGTGGGCGGCCGGCGCGACGGCAAACCGGGCGGCTTGTCGCCGCAGACGCGTCGGCACATTCACCGGATCTTGAGCGCCGCGCTCGGCCGTGCCGTCGAGCATCAACTCATAGCCCGCAATCCCTGCGACGCCTTCAAGAAGCGGCTCCCGAGGGTCGAGCACCGAGAGATGAAGACGTTAACCGCCGAGCAAGCACAGCGATTGCTCGACGAGATCCGGCATCGGCGCGTCTATTGGCCCGTGCTAATCGCCCTCGCCACAGGTATGCGGCGCGGTGTGATCCTGGCGCTTCGATGGCGCAACATCAGCTCAAATTCTGGCATTGTCCGGATCGTCGAGAGCCTGGAGCAAACCAAGGCCGGGTTACGCTTCAAGGCGCCGAAGACCGATCGCACTCGATCGGTAGTCCTCCCGAGCTTTACGGTCGATGAACTGAGCCGGCTGAAGCGGGAGCAGGCCGAGGAGCTTCTCAGGCTTGGGGTCCGTCAGGATGGGAGCACCCTGCTATGCGCCCGCCCTGATGGTGAGCCGATGCCACCGCGCAGCTTGAGCCATGAGTTTGCCAAGGTCGCCAGCCTTGTGAAGGATATCCCGCGGGTTCGGTTTCATGATTTGCGCCATAGTCATGCGACCCAGCTCCTGCTCGCCGGCGTGCACCCCAAGGTGGCCCAAGAACGCCTCGGCCATTCGTCGATTAGCGTTACTCTCGATCTGTACAGCCATGTGACGGAAACGATGCAAGAAGATGCCGCGGCGAAGCTCGACATGGCATTCAGAAATGCTATAAGCACCGCCCGGAAATGAGCAGCTCCGGTAGCAATTGCGGTAGCAACTTCGGAAGCGTCGAAGCTCAGTGGGCTCTAACTCCTTGATTCATCTGCCGCCGGCCCCGTAGCTCAGCGGATAGAGCACCGGTTTCCTAAACCGGGTGTCGCAGGTTCGAGTCCTGCCGGGGTCGCCATATGTTCTCATTCCGAGCGGCTGGCGAATCGGGTTCAGCTCTCATCGGATGCGCTCGCAGCATACGTCGAAGCGACCGAGCGGGCTTTCGGTGCAGATATCGACTACGGCCAGATGGTTAAATTTTACGAAGCTGAGCCAGTCGGGCGAGGCCGGTACAGCCCGCCGCACGTTGTCGGTGCGGAACGCTCGGTTATCGTCGGGAATCCCGATCGCGCCCATATCTCGACGAGCCTGATCGAACGCCAAAATTTGACGATGCGGATGAGCATGCGTCGCTTCACGAGATTGACGAACGCTTTCAGCAAGAAGGTTGAGAACCTTCGAGCC
>Ga0210402_10000197_pt1 | contig 70273 bp, 57 predicted proteins | sample IncBWC7MmetaG_FD_161055 | JGI IMG/M metagenome (GOLD analysis project Ga0210402, IMG submission 161055) | Forest soil microbial communities from Barre Woods Harvard Forest LTER site, Petersham, Massachusetts, United States - Inc-BW-C-7-M | ecosystem: Environmental > Terrestrial > Soil >...
AGTCGACCATCGAAGACAACCGCAACGGCGTACAAACCAATCGACTCTCCGAGCGCCTCGCCAACTACGACGATGGGGGCCGCGCCTGGTGGCTGCCGCTGGCCGGCGACATCCACCAGGCGATCGATTGGTTCAAGTTTTACCAGTTCATCGGCGGCGCAGAGGATCACGTCCGCTATGACACCAGCGATCTGTTTGAGTTTATCTTGCGGGGGTTTCCAATCATCGGACCCCGGATCGGCCAGTCGGAACACCGGGATCGGATGGTGTGTTCCGGCTTCGTCACCGCCGTCCTCGAAGCCGCGGGCGTGCTTAGAGGGATCAATTGGTCCAAAGTCACTCCGCAGGATCTGGTCGAGATGAAATTGTACCGTCAATGTGTACAGGTGCTGGGCAAGCCGGCGATCCTCCGCCGTTTCAACTCGCTATAACATCCCGGAAGGGAATGCTCCCAAGCGAAGTGCGGCTGATGGAAAGCGGCGGATTTTGGGGTAGTGGGTCCGTTTGAAATTTCTGGGGCATCCCGGCACTGGACTTTCGCCCGCTTTTGTGCTGTTTGCCTGTCCGCTTTCGCTCACGTGTGCCGATGCGGTTTCGCATATGGTAGGCTGAAGGGATGGGTAGTGCTCACGAGCGCAGAATATTTCAGCGGGCGCTGGAGCGTTTCATTGCAGCATTCATCAAAGAGTCCGCCGATAAGTCAATCGACCCTCGCACGCAAATTCTCCATCATCCGCTACTTTGGGGGGCGGTAGCATTGAGTTCTCTTGCCGTTACGTTTTCGCCCAAAGTGAGTTCAGTGGCGACGTGGATTTGCCTTGCGCTCGCATGGGTTTGCCTAACGATTATGTTGCGGACGGTCACTTATAGGGGCAAGCAAATCAGAAGTATAGCGGCCTTTGCGGTGTCACTATTGGGAGCGGCACCTATTTTATTCTTGCTCGGGGCCTGGCTGTCGCCGCACTTTGATGTCCAGATCATTCTATCCACGCTTGGCTTGTTATCCACACACGGAACCGTGCTGATAGTGCGGCTAGACCCGGCAGAAGATGTCACCGTTCGCGTAATCGGGAGACCGCTGCCAGATATTCGCCCCTCCGGCGCAACGCTCGTAGTTATGAACAATGGCGGCACTGTAGATCATAATAGTTATGTGAAATTCACTAGCCCAAGCCTCATGCGGAACGTCAGATTTGATGACCCAGAAAGAATCAAGCAGCTTGGTAGGCGCAGCTCTATCCCGCTCAGCAATATACTGCTTGAATTAACTATCCCAGAATTGCTGCCAGGGGAAGCCAGGGATGTCATGGTTGACTTCGATATGACTAATGGCAAATGGACTGCATATCTGCGGTCCGATAATTTTTCTTCTGGTGAAACAGTGGAATTTGTTTGGCCAGGCTCTACTACTGCAACACGAGACAAGAGGGTAGGGATCGTTCGCGACGGGTTTGGTATCGTCGGGCTTAATATGCCGGCAAACTTGCCATCGTCATGCCGCGCATGCCATCTCTAGGCTTGATATTCTGACAATATCATCAACCGTCCAGAGCCTCCCAGTGATCCCGCTTCCACCGCGGGCGTCACGCGTAAGGCCTGATGGATGCGAACGAAATTGTAGTGCATATGAAACAGCGCAATCATCGCAATGTGATTCTCAAGCTTCTTACTTAATGCGTTGGTCAGGCGGGTGAATCGCCGCATATTCATCCGCATGTTGAGGTTCTGGCGCTCCACAGAGTTGGTGCTGATGTGCTCGTGATCCGGGGAGCCGATGATGTCAATGCGCTTGGTGCCAAGACATTACGCCGGGCTGTTGGGCTTCTGTCCTTCGGGATCGTTGCCGTAGACCTTCACCAGTTGCGCGTAGTCAATGTCCTCCGCGAAAGCATCCGGCACAGCCACCAAGTACATCTTGTGGCCGTCCGTGGTCAACTGGATTCGATTTGACAACCGGCCTTCAACGTCCCGAAGAAAAATCCGTCGCACACCCCGCGTCCCTCCGTCAAACCATCCAGGAAATCACCAGCTTGGTTTGAGCCTCAATCGCGGTGAACGTCTCCGCAGATCCCGGCTTCCATTTTCTCGACCGTGACGTTCTTCTCCTTGCAGCCCACGAAACTCCAGATTTCATCAATCTGCACGCGCTTGGCGGCAACGTTGCGGATGACCCGATCCTGGTACGCGGCGCAGGCGTTGCCGACGCTAACCAGCAGCCGAAGAACAGCGCCTTTCGAGACGCCGGTCAAGCGAACTGCGGAGCGCACCGAGCATCCTTCCACAAGGCCGATATCACCGCTACCTTCTTCGCCGTGCTAATTACGTTCGCCATAATCAAAGTATACGACAGCGCTTTCGCATGGTCAATGGGAAACCGCAGAATCGGGTGTTTTTATACGGTTTTCTTCGCTTTGGCCCACCGTGCTTTGGCGGCTTTTCGAGCGCTTCGACGGCGCTGCTCGTCGGTCATCGTCTCAAGGCGGCGCTTGCCGCCGATCTTGCCGCCCTTGCTGCCCATCTCACGCATGACTTTCTGGACGATGGTAAGCTCGACGGTTCCCGTGGATTCGACGGCTTCCGAGAAAACGCGCCTGGCGTTCTGGACGGCATCAAGGCCTTTCGTAGTGCGAGTCCGCTTTGGCATATTCCAAGCCTGCCACGGAAGGCCAAACCGCGTCAAGCGGGCGAAATTTCAAATAGACCCACTACCGGATTTTGGTGCGGGGCGCCAAGGACAAAGCCTTGGAGCAGGTAACTCACCCTGCCACCGGCCGGCGCCGAAGAAATTGGAAAAACTGCACCGGCCCTCGCCGCCCGGCTCTGGCGCCAACGAATGCGCGGAGTGGGATGAGACGGTGCGGCGGGTGGGCGCCGATCATCGTCGGAAGAAGGCTTTCCTGTCGGACCTCGATCGCCAAAGCCAGTAAGCCAGGATGCCGCTGGCAACAATGGCCAGGGTCATCACGGAAGGGCCTGGCTGCGTCAACAACTCGTTGACCATGAACCATACGGACACCACCACGAAAAGGCAGAGAGTCACGGGATAACCCCACATCCGGTAAGGCCTGGCGGCATTCGGGAGCTTGCGGCGCAGGATGAACACGGCGGCGACACTCATGGTGTAAAAGATCCAGGCCGCCAGGATCGCGTAAGAATAGAGCGTGTCATAAGATCCGCTGAGCACCAGGATGGCGGTCCACACTCCGCTCCATAGAATGGCGCGGGCGGGCGTCTGAAAGCGCGGATGGACTTCCCCAAAAGCGGCGGGGAACATGCGGTCCCGGGCCTGGGCGAACGGGATTCGGGCGGCCGTCAGAATGCAGCCGTTGATGGCGCCGACGATCGAAAGCAGGACCGCCAGCGATACGAACGTTCCACCAATCGGCCCCATGGTCAGCGTTGCCAGTTGCGCGCCGACGCGCTCGCTGGCGGCGATTTCGGGAACGGTCATGACCTTCAGGTAGGCTACGTTGGCAAACACATACAGGAAGCCGACGGTCGTCATCCCGATGGACAGCGAGCGCAGCAGGTTGCGCTCCGGATCCTTCACCTCGCCCGCCACGAAGCTGACGTAGCTCCAGCCGTTGTAGGCCAGCAGGCAGGCCGCCATGGCAACGCCGAAATTGGCAAACGAGATGGGTGGGGCGGGGGAAGCGGAGGAACCGGCGGCGACAGACGACAAAGAACGATGGTCTGTCCCGCCAGGGCTCAGGAACGCGGCCCCGATGAGAATCAACAGCGCCCCAACCTTCAAGTAAGTGAACGTACGCTGGACCCAGGCGCCCTCTTTTACACCTATATAATTGACCGCGGAAAGAACGCCAATCAGTGTAACCGACACTATCTTGGCGGCTAGCGGAGTTAGCGGCACGAAGTAACCCGCATAGATGGAAAACGTGACCGCCAGCCAGGCGCTGCCGCCCGACAGGACCGCCAGCATGAAGGTCCAGCCGCATACGAACGCGCACAACGGGCCGTAGGCTTCGCGCAGGTATACGTATTGACCGCCGGTCGCCGGCATCATGGCGCCCAACTCTCCGTAGGCCAGCCCTCCAAAGAAGGAGAGCACGCCGGAGACGATCCATACTGACAGGATGGCGGCGGGCGAAGGCAGGTTTCTGGCGATCAGGTTGGGGAGCACAAAGATACCCGACCCGATCACGATGCCGATGACCAGCGCCGTGGCATCCGGCAACCCCAGTTTGCGCGGCAAATCCATGTTCAGGCGCCCCCTCCCCCGTCCCCTGCACCGGTCCCGAAGCGTTCGCCCGAATGCTTCTCGACCGCATCCATGTTGAGCGAAATCCCCAATCCAGGGCCATTGGGGATGGCCAGCATGCCCTCCGAATCCAGTTTCCAGCCCGCCTCCACCAGGTCGTCGATAAACGGCGACCCCATAAGGTATTCGACCATGTCGGTGTTGGGGTTCGCGGATGCCAGGTGAAGGTCCGCGGCCAGTCCCAATGCGGTGTTCCACCCGTGCGGGATGAAGCGCACGCCGCACTCTTCGGCCATCCAAGCGATGCGGCGCTCCTGGCTGATTCCGCCGACCTTGGTGACGTCCGGCTGCACGATATCGAATGCCTTCTGCTGGAGCCACGGAGTAAAGGACTGCCGGCGCGTCATGACTTCACCGCCGGCGATCGGCAGGGGTGAGGCGTTGCGCAGCAGGACGTAGTCGTGCAGGTTATCGGGCGGCAGCGGCTCCTCAAACCAGTAGACATCGTAATCGGCCAGCATGCGGGCGGTCCGCACGGCCCACTTGTAACCCTGCGGCCAGAAGGCGTCGCTGGCGCCGGCATCCACCATCAGGAACGAATCCGGACCAACCGCCTCGCGGGCCGCGCGCACCGTCACCTCGTCCAGGGCGAAACTGTGACGCCCGAAAGGGCCCCAGCCAATCTTGAAGGCGCGAAAGCCCTGCCCGCGGATGGCGGCAAGCTGCTCCGCCAAGGCTTGCGGCTGGCACATCAGCAGCGACGCATAGGGCCGCACCCGGTCGCGATAGCGCCCCCCAAGCAGTCGGCCAACCGGCTGGCCGGTACCCTTGCCGAGAATGTCCCACATGGCGATATCGATGCCGCTGATGGCGTGGGTGATGGACCCGCCGCGCCCCATCCAGAAGGTATTGGCATGCAATTTCTCACTCACGCGCTCCGGTTCCATGGGGTTTTCGCCCAGGTATAGCGGCTCCAACACTTGCAGCGCGCCCCGCACCAGCGCGTCGTTGGTGAAGGCCGATCCCCAGCCGGTGATGCCTTCATCGGTGGACACGGCGATCAGCGTGTGGACGCAGTCTTCAGGCCGGATCTCATTCGCCCAGCCGCCTTCGGGTGTGCCATCGCGCAAGCCCGCCGCCCGAATCCCGGTAATTTTCACACTTGGACCTCGGCAAGAGTATAATCGCACTCATGCTACGGCGCAATTTTGTGGGAAGCCTGGTCGCTGGCGGTGGAAGCCTGGTCGCTCGCGGTGGAAGTCTGCTGGCTGGCGGTGCGCTGGCCGGTCTGGCGCGCGCGCAACAGCCGGCGGCGACGGCGGCGGCCGGCAGCGTGTTTCTGGAACGGCCCGCAGCGGGACAACCTCACCGGGGAAAAGTGTTGCTCGCCATCCAGGCGCACTCGGACGACATTCCGCTTTCCGCGTCGGGGACGGTCGCCAAACTGATCGAGGAAGGCTACACCGGGCACCTCATCCGCGCCAGCAACGACGATATGGGCGATGCCCCCGGCCTGGGCACGCCGGGAAGCATCGGCGAAAGCGCGCTCGGCAATGAGCGCGACAATGCGGAGGTGGCACGGGTTCTGGGTTGCACCAGCCACTTCGACCTGAACTACAACAATCACCGGATGGCCGACGTTTCACTCAACGAGTTGATCTGCCGCCTGGTTTTTCTGGTTCGCCTGCTCAAAGCCGATACCGTGGTGTGCTGGGATCCGTGGGCGCACGACGAGGAGAATCCCGATCATTATATGGTGGCGAAGGCCGTGGAAGCAGCGTGCTGGATGGCGGGCCGGGCGCACGATTATCCGGAGCATTTCGCGGCCGGCCTGCAGCCCAAGGAGGTAGAGGACAAATACTACTTCGCGCGGCGTCCCGAGATCACGCGGGTGGTGGATATCAGTAAACAGATCGTCAAGAAGATTGACGCCAACCGGGCCAACGTTGCCAAAGGTCCGGCCGGGCACAACGGGTCGCGTTTGCGGGCCGAGTTGGCGAAGCGTAACCAGCGGCTGCCCCTGTTGGGCGATGACGACCTGACGGCCGATCGCAACTACATCAAAGAATTCAGCCTGGGCCGGAACCGCGAGTTAGGCAAGCAGTATGGCGTGGAATACGCCGAGGCCTTCCATTATGTGCCGGCGGGCGCGTCGGGCGCGGATCGGGATAGCCGGATCGACACTTACGTCAAAGAGCATGTCGTGCCGGCCAAGTAGCGTTAGGCCGCATCACTTCGGCACAATGCAGGCCTCCTAGTAAACTCCCGCCAGCTAAGTACACCGTTTCATAAATACACTAACGTAATTCGAGAACCGCTCCCTCACGGTCACGGCTCTGATCGGAGCCGCGCGCGTAAGTAAGCAAGCGGTTTCCCGTTACGTTAGCGTATTTCTGAAATGAGCGACTAAGCTAAGCCAGGGGCGGCCTTCGGCTCAAGGCCAAAGCCCGGCTTCGCAGACGATGCCATCCACCTGGGTCTTACCGCCGATAGCATTGGAACGCGCCCCAATAGAACGGCTGTGGATAGTCGTTGTGGCGTAGTAAGTGGAGTTGGGCGTCGCGCAGGGCGTCGGCCGGGTCGGTTCCCTTGGCGATGCCCGCATAGAACCGGTCCATCAACTGCGACGTGGATTCGTCGGCGACATCCCACAGCCCGGCCACCACGTTGCGCGATCCGGCCTGGAGGAAAGCCCAGGTGAGCCCGACCAAACCCTCGCCGGCGTAGGTGCGCGCGCCGGAGCTGCGGCAAGCCGACAGCGTGACCAGATCGGCGTAGAGCGGCAGGTCGATGATGTCGCGGGCGTAGAGGCGAAATCCACTGCCCGGCGAGAGAATAATGGCGGAATCTAGCGGGCTGCGGGGGTTGGCTTCGGCGTGGGCGGCGAAATGGATGATGTCAAATGTGCCCGGGTCGGCCTGCTTCCAGATCTCGGGTTTCGCCGCGTCGCCGGTGATGGTGGTCACGCCGGCTTTGATATGCCCCGATTGGGACAGGTGCTTTTTGACGGTTTCGATCTCGGTGCCGGCAGACTCAAGCCGCGGGAAGCCGGGCACTGGCGACGCGTCGCCGATCACCAAACTCCTCCGCACCGCGCCCGGCCGCTGGCGCTCCCCACGGAACACGCCGAATGACGGCGCGATGGACACGGCGGCATCTTCGATCCAATAGTGCGGATTCGGCTCGCCGTAAACGGGCAGCGTCGCGAAGCTGAGCTGGTGCAGCGGCCCGTCGGGTACCACGATCACTGAACTTCCCGAGGGAATCATATTTGCGGCCGGGGAGATCAGAATCTTATAAAGCTTGCGCCCGGCTTCGCTGTCCGCCTGAAAAGGATCGCGAATCGTCTCGACGAAGTCTCGGTACCCCTGGACCAAGCTGGCGATTTCGGCGGACGAAGCCTCCAGCGGGAAGAAGCGGATTTCCTTCGGCGTGGTCACCCATAGGAACGAGCCGTTGGGCGCCAGCCAATAGGACAGCCATACACTGCCGGACCGGCGGGCGATGGTCTTGAATTCCGCCTCCTGCCGTGGCGCGGCCGCTGGCAGGTGCTGGTCGAAGCGTTGGGACAGCACTCGTGCCCGGCTGCCATCGGCAACGGCCAGGGCTTTGACTCGTTGGTTCTGGGTAACCAGCGCGCCAACGTAATCCTGATAGAAGCGGATCAGGCTTGAAAGGAAGGTGATCTTGTTCTGGCTGCGACTGAGATCGGACTGGTGTCCCTCGATGACGTGAATCGCCGCTTCGAAATTGCGGTTGGCGAGTTCGGCGTCACCGCTGCCGACCCAGGTGTTAGCGATGCCGGCATAGGCATCCCACAGCACTTCTGGATTGCCAGGGGCTTTCGCCATAGCCTGTCCGTACAGGTCTCGGGCTTTGGAAAAGAGGCCGCGGCCCCTGGCAATGGCGGCGGCATCCAATTCCAGATATGCCAGAGAGATCGGTTCCGGGCCCAGGCTGATGGCTTCCTGCAGCGCTTTGTCGGCGCCATCCCAATCGCCGGTCGTGACCAGAGCCTCACTGAGATTTCCTGCCCATCGGGCGGCCACGCCGGGGGAGTGGATCGAACGTGCTATGTCGCGCGCCTGGCGGAAGTAGGGGATAGCTTTGGCGGGCTCCTCCAGCAGAACGTAAGTCGTGCCAGTTTCGCCAACCGCGTTGGCGAGTGCCACGCTAGGGTGCATCAGACGCTGGCTCTCTTTTCGATAGGTGAGTGCCTTATCGAAATCGCCCAGCCGGGAGTAGCACGTGACCAGAGAGTCGCTCGCGGCTGCGGCCCAGTGCCGGGCGCCCGTGCTAAGAAAAAGTTGCTCGGCCTGCTCGAATAATGGAATCGCTTCCTCCCAACGGAATTGATGTTGCCGCACCACCCCGATGTTGTTCAGCGAGGATGCCACATGAAACCGGTCGCCAACCGCCTCAGCCGAGCGGCGGGCATCGGTGAGGGCGGCCTCGGCCTCGGCGAAGTAATCCTGGATTCCGAGAAGCCGCGCCTTCCCCAGATCGATCTCCGCTTCCAGATCGGGGCGCGAGTGCAGGCCAGCCAACTGTCGGGCTTCGGCCAGCAGCGCGCTGGCCGAGCCAAACTTCGACAGCCCGATCTGCCGTCGGGCGGTGAGCGTTCTCCGGCGGATCTCGAATTCAGGGCTGCCTGATGATTCTGCTTTCAGGAGGGCCACGCCGGCATCGGGATCCCCTCCCTCGATCAGGGCCTCGGCCTCCAGCAGGCGGAAGCGCCAGTACCACTCGGATGGTTGCCGCGCGATATGCGCCTGCTTGGCGGCCTTGTCGAATTCGCCATCCCAAAATAGAACTTGCGCTTTCTGGTACTGAACTTCCAGTCGAGGGGTGGGATTCGGGCGCAACAGAACGCCACCCGCACCGGTCAGAAACAGGGCAGCTATCAGAGGTCGCATATTTACGGGGTCCAGGTTCCGCTCGGGTCGGTACCCAACAAGGATACCGACGCCCGCAAGGCGCACCCGAGCGCCAGCCGAACCATGGTGACGCGCCGGTAGTACTCTCCGAGCAGCACCTCTCCGAAGTGGATGTTTCCGAATCCCTTCAGCGACAAGACATTGCCCTGAGAAGTTTTTCCGTTCCACGTCACACTACGCACGAACGGTACGGGAGTGTAATCTCCAGCGGTACGGGGTAAAGGAGCGCCAAATACGCCAGCGGGGAATTGCTTCAGGGCGGGCTGATACTTGTCGAAGAAACTCCGATTGGTCTTATACTCCTGCTCGAACCCATCGAAGGTCGGAAACTTCGTCAGGTCGTCGTCATAAGTGACTGTAATGGATTGCCCGTCGAGCCGCATGCCCTCGAAGACAATCTCCGTGGGAGCGATGCGTGGCTGCCCATACGGATCGTCGTCCTCGGAGACGACCGTGATCCTGAGCTGGCGGACGTCAAACACGTGGGGGTCGTTCTTGATATAGACATCGGCAATCGAGGCCATCCCGGTGGAAACGAAAAGCGGGCCGCCGTTCCACTCGCCTTTGCAATCGGCCACGGTAGCGCCCCACTTGAAGGAATCGTGGCAACAGGAGCCTGACGACGTGGCGATGCTCCAGCCACCCACCGCCGACAGCGCGGCCGCCGGCGGACCTTTAATCAGCTCGTATTGCGGTTTCTCATTGACAGCTTCGATGCGAGCCCCGAAGGGCGTGGCGTCGCCGCGAAAAATGTACCGTGGTCCGTCTTCTTTTCTCGACATGTGGCAGCATTATCTCCCGCTTAAGTGATCTTGAACTTGATGTACGAGGGTTTTTCGGATGGTAGGGTCGAACGAACGGTTAGTGTGTACTCCCCCGGAGCCATGGAAGATGGCAGCAGGAATTTGAACGTGATATTTTTATTTGGCGCAGGTGCGGTTTGTTGGTCGATGACTTTCTCGGAGCCAGCCCGCCGCAGTTCCCATTGCAGATCGCCAGTAAACCCCGGCAGATAGGTTTCCAAAATGAAGAAGGAGCCACTCTTCCGCACCTGAATAGAAGCCGCCGGAGCCTCTTCGCCGCGTGCTGCGGGCTTCAGCAAGAACGATGCCACGGCTTGCGGGCGAACTAATCCGCTAAGGTGAGCGGCCTGATAACCGGTAGTCACGGCAACCAGCGTCACCGCCGCCATGGCTCCACCCCACGCGAAGCTCGGGCTGAGCCGCGGCCATGGCCAACGCCAGCCAGTGGCCGGGGCAGCCGCGCGCTGCTTGGGAGGCTCCGCGTTGCGTGGCTGTTGAAGCAATTCCCTGGCGCCGGCGGTGAGATCTGACAGGTCCCGGACGTCCTCGGCGCACTCGGGACAACTGAAAAAGTGCTCCTCAAACTGTTCCAACTCGGTGTCATGCAATTCTCCGAGAACGTATCGCTCGGCTGCCATGGTTGCTGCGGCTTCCTTGTGTTTCACAATGGGGCCTCTTACTGTCGTTGTGACAAATCCGACAAATTCGTTACATGGCGGGCGGCGGCGGCCTGCGTTTCTCAAGGAGTTGGCGAAACCGTTTCTTGGCGCGATGCAGCAGCACGCGAAGATAATCGCGCCCCACGCCCTGCTCGCGGCACACCGCGTCCTTGTCGCGCTCTTCCAGGAAAATGGCGCGGATCAGGAACCGGTCTTTGGGTGACATCTCGTCAATCAGGCTGCGCATCTGCCGGCTCTTCTCTTCGGTTACCAGTTCGCGTTCGATACCGGCGCCCGGATCGCGTGGTTCCCGGACACGTTCATCCCACTGTTCCGACTTGCGCTTGGCGCGCAGATATTCCTGCACCACGTAGTGGCAGATGGAGTGCACATACGCGCCCAGGCATTCCGGACGCTCTAAGCCCTGACCGTGACGCAGCGATCGAAGCACGCGCAGAAAAACTTCCTGACGCAAGTCTTCCAGATCGTCGTGCCAGCGCAGCCGCTGCTTCAACTTGATCAGCAGTAATGGCGAAAAGTAGCCGACGAAATGGCGCTCAGTCTCGGCGTCACCCTCGGTTAGACGCCGCACATACTCCCCGTCGAACAAGAAGAATTCCAATGATGGTCGCCGCTCCCCGGTCCCGCCAGCATACACAGATCTCGGGGCTGGCGCAACTGTGGCCGCGGCCCTCTGGGTCGCGTGCGAAGTGGGATTGGCTGGATGGCGGCCCGGTGCCGTTGGCGTGGTCGGTGGCATCATGAGGTTCGAGCCTGCTGGCCTCGGCTACATTAAAATTAGTGTCTACCCCGATGGTGAAGAACACCGCGCCAGCGTTTCACGCATGCCAAAAAAATGCCAGAAAAAGATAGTGTGGGGAGAAGACCGATTCGGTCAGTGAATCAGGTGGGCCGTGACGAAAGCTCCAACGTACGCTAACACACCCATATAAGCGAACTGCAGAGCGGGCCATTTCCATCCACCCGTTTCCCGGCGCACCACCGCGATGGTGGAAATGCACTGCATGGCGAAGGCAAAGAACACCAGCAGCGCGAAAGCCCCGCCGGGCGTCAGGTCATGGCGCAGCGCATTTTGCAATTCCAGCTTGTTCGATTCCGAATCCATGCCGTAAATCTCACCTAGCGTGGACACGATGGTTTCGCGCGCCGCCAGCGATGTCAACAGGCCGATCCCGATCTTCCAATTGAAGCCCAACGGCTTGATGACGGGTTCGATGGTGCGGCCAATCGTGCCGGCCAGACTCCCCGCAATCTCCGGCGGCCTGCCGTTGGAGTAAGGCAGGTGTTCCATCACCCATAGCACCACCGTTACCAGCAGAATCACGGTGCCGGCGCGGCGCAGGAAGACAGTGGCGCGGTCCAGCAGCCGCAAACCCAGAGACTGCAAAGTGGGCCACCGGTACGAAGGCATCTCCAGCAGAAACGGCGTGCGCACACTCTTCAACACGGAGGACTTCAAAATCCGCGCCGTGACTACCGCGGCCAGAAAACCCAGTACGTAAAGCCCGATCAGCGCCATCACCTGGGCGTCCAGAAAACTCCCCAGCAGCGGCCGCGCCGGAATGAACGCCGCGATGACCAGGGTGTAGACCGGCAGCCGCGCCGAACAAGTCATGAACGGCGCAATCAGAATAGTGGCATACCGGTCGCGCTTGTTTTCAATGGTGCGGGTGGCCAGGATAGCCGGCACGGCGCATCCGTACGCCGAAAGCAGCGGGATAAACGATTTGCCCTGCAACCCGACTTTGGCCATGGTGCGGTCGGCGATCAGGGCGGCCCGTGCCAGGTAACCAGAGTCTTCCAGAATACCGATGAACAGGAAAAGCATCAGCACCTGCGGCAGGAAGACTACTACCGAGCCCACGCCTTGCCAAACGCCCTTGATCAGCAGCGAGCGCAGCAGCGTATCGGGCAACGCAGTTGCAACCCAGTTGCCGGTAAGGTCGAACAGATATTTGACGCCATCGGTCAGCGGCGCGGCCACCACGAAGATGGCGCGGAAGACCTGGTAGACCACCAGGATGAAAATCAGCGGCCCCGCCACTGGGTGAAGGAAGACGGAGTCCAGCCGGCGGGTCCACTTGGGCGGCGCCGGAGGCAGATAGGCGGCCTTGCTGCCCACGCCGCCGGCCCACTGGCGGCACTTGGGAACATCGTTCAGAATCGGCAGTTCCCGGAACTGCGGCTTGTCCATCGCGCCGGCCAGGAAGTCGAACACCTGTTCCAGACCTTCGCCGCCGCGCGCGTTGATCAGGGCCACGGGGGCCCCCAACTGCGCCGAGAGCGCCGCCAGGTCCAGCTTCCCGCCGCGATTGCGCAGGTCGTCGGCCATATTCAGGATGATCAAGGTGGGCAATCCCAGAGCCAGGATGGGCGCCGCCAGCATCAGGTGGCGCGCCAGGTTGGTGGAATCCAGAACCAGCAGCACGGCTTCGGGCTTGGGCGTGCCCTCCTGAGCGCCGGTGAGTACATTGTAGGCAACCTGCTCGTCCTCCGAGCGCGGCGACAGGCTATAGATGCCCGGCAGATCGATGATGCGCGCGGCGCGGCCATCCGGCAGTGGAGCCAGGCCGGTATGCTGCTCCACCGTGACGCCGGGAAAATTAGCCACCTTCTGGCGCAGGCCGGTGAGGCGGTTGAACAGGGTGGTCTTGCCGGAATTCGGCGGCCCCACCAGCACCACGGTTTTGAGCGCGATGCCGCGCCCCAACTCCATGACCGCCGCCGTACCGCATCCACCGCAATCGCTGCATTCGCTCACGGCACCCTCGGAGGCTTCAACAACTTCACCTTTAGCAACTTCGCAGTTTCGCGCCGCAGAGCGATTTCCGACCCATCCACCTGGAAGACTCTGGGATCGCCGCCTGGAGCGCTCAATCCCGCGGTGATCCGGCTGCCTGGCAGAAAACCCAGTTCCATCAACCGGCGAGCCTCATCGAAGGGCAGGTCGATGTGGTCGAGCACCGCCGCCTCACCCTTGCGGAGGTCAACCAGGCTGAACTCAACCCGGCCGGTCTCAACCAGGCAGGTAACAACCGCGTCCAACGGAACCTTGTTGCCACTCAGTTGCAACATGGTTTTAGTATGCGGCTGTCCGAATTTGTTGTCAAGCCCCCGTGCTTTGCGCTTCCGTATTATTTTTGTCACAGCCTGCGCATGGCCTCCAAGTGCGGCAAAATAAAGGATAACAGAATGCTCAAGCGATATTCGATCCGCCGGGCGCGGGTGGCCGATCTCGACCGGATCATGGAAATCGAGCGCGCCAGCTTTGGGCGCGACGCATATGATCGCAACCTGTTTGCAGAATACTCCCGCAAATGCGGGGAGCTTTTTCTAGTGGCTGAACGCAGCCACGATATGCCAACCCACGATATGCCAACCCACGATATGCCAACCCAAGATGTGTCAACCTTCGGGAAAGCCTGGGGGTACGCTCTCACGTGCCTGTTCGCCCGCCCGTACGGTGGGGTCTCCCGAAAGCAGGCCGAACTGATTTCGGTGGCCGTGCATCCCTCGGCGCGAGGCACGGGCGCCGCCAAGGCCTTGATGGACAGCACCTTGCGCCGCCTCCGGTTGCGTGGGGTTACCCGGCTGAGTCTCATGGTAAAAGTGACGAACAAAAGAGCCCGCGCGTTTTACCAAAGGTACGGGTTTAAGAAGATAAGAATCGTCCGCGCATACTATGAAGATGGGCAGGACGGTTGGTTGATGGCTAAACACCTGTAAACATTGTGGAACTGGAATGCCCTGCCGCCACGTCCACTTCTTTCCGGAGAACCTTACTGGGCGTAGCACGGGCCTCCGGGCCGTGTTCGGTGTAAACCGCGCGACAAAAGGTAGACTGATGCGTGAAGATCCTGATTCCGTGATTCTAACCCGCCGCAGCGTGCTGGCGCTCGCGGGCGTTGGCTTTGCCGGTGGACCCCGGCTCTGCGCGGCCGTTGTTGATTTCTGGAATAAGAAGGCTCCGGAGGAGTGGAGCACCGAGGAAATCGACAGGCTGCTGACGAAGTCGCCCTGGGCCAAAGAGGTGAGTGCGCCCTACGCCGCGGGCGCGGGCGATTCGCGGGGCATGCCGGGTTCGGGGCGCAACGGGGGCGGCGGCATTGGTATACCCGGGATCGGAAACATTGGAATGGGTGGCCGCGGCCGTGGTGGACGGGGAACGGAAGGCGGACGGGGCGGATCTTCCGGGTATCAGGGAACTGTGCGGTGGGAGAGCGCCGCGCCGATTCTGGCGGCATTAAAGGCGCCTTTGCCCGACGGATTCGAAGGCCGCTACGTAATCAGCGTCAACGGGTTTCCGATGATGCCCAGCCGGTCCCAGACGCGGACAGGAGAGGGCGAAACTCCCGATTCGTCCCGGCGGTCGCGCGAGGAGGAGTTCGAAAACCTGAAGGGCCTTTCCAGCCTGCAGGTGACGGGCAAGCAGGCGAAGGGCAAGGAACTGGTTCAGGCGGGAGTGGTTCAGCAGCAGGTAGCCACCACCGGCGCCAGCTTCCTTTTTGGCTTTTCCAAGGAGTTGCTGCCGCTCGATGGCGATGACAAGGAAGTGCTCTTCTCGACCACGTTGGGAAACCTGGCGGTGAAGGCCAGGTTCATTCCGAAAGAAATGCTATACCATGGCCAGTTGGCCGTGTAGCACGGGCCTCCTCAGTGACTGGCTCATCATCGGGACGTGCGGACAACGCCGCCTGGTACGCCGGGCCGGTGAGCAACAATGAGGATGAGGGACGATGCCCGAAACCGTAGCGTCGCCAAACTTTAAAGCGGAATTGGTAGCCTGCCTGGGCCAGCCGGTGGCGGAGAATCCGACCGGCGCCATGCAGGAAGCCGCCTTCCACGCGCTGGGACTCCACTGGCGCTACCTCACCATTGAGGTCCCGCCCGCCAGACTGCGAGAGGCTATCCTGGGCGTGCGTGCGTTCGGGATGCGCGGTATCAACCTCACCATCCCGCACAAAGTGGCGGTGATGGAGTACCTGGACGAGATCGCTCCGGATGCCGCGGTCATCGGCGCGGTCAATACCGTGCGCCGCGACGGCGATCGCCTGATCGGCGAAAATACGGATGGCAAGGGCTTCCTGCGCGGGGTGCGGGTCGACGCCGGCGTCGACCCCCGGGGCAAGCGCGCCATCGTGCTCGGCGCGGGGGGCGCGGCTCGGGCCATCGTTACGGAACTCGCGCTGGCGGGCGTCGCCGACCTTTTGGTAGTCAACCGCTCCGCCGCGCGAGGCGAACCCATGGTGTCCGAACTGGCAGCCAAACTGGCGGCCAAAACCAAGACCGCCATCCGTTTCGAAGCCTGGGTGGGAACCTATCGCGTGCCAGGCGATGCCGAGATCCTGGTGAACGCCACCTCCATCGGTCTCTATCCCGGCGTGGATGCCATGCCGCCCGTCGATTTAAGCGGGGCTTCGCCAAACCTGCTCGTGTCGGACGCCGTGTTCAACCCGCCCGAGACCCGTCTCCTGGCCGAAGCCCGGCGCCGCGGCTTGCCGGTACTCGACGGCCTCTCGATGCTGGTGTATCAGGGCGTGATCGGCTTCCAGTTGTGGACCGGGTCGAAGCCACCCGAGGACATCATGAAACAAGCGCTGCGGAGGGCGTTAGGAATCGGGTGACCCATGTCGAGTGATAGTCTTCGCGGAAGCCGCCTGGTAGTATTGCTGCTTACCTCGGTGGTGGCGAGCCCGCTCATCGCCATTACACTCTGGTCAATCGGCAAGACGATGAAGGAACTCTCCGATCCATGCGTTACGTGGGACTACCCGGAGCGAACCGGAAATATGTACAAAGCGATTCCGGCTCCACCCGGCGTACCGCGGGACCCATGCGGCGCTCATCCACGAAAGACCACTGTGACGATTCTGAAAGCTGCAAGACCTTCCCATCGATAGACGTGGGGGCTTGACACCGCGTGCGTTTGGCGTCATACTCCCAACGATAGACGATGGGAACGAACCGCCAACCACTCGAACTGCTGCCGGGCACGCTGGACCTGCTCATCCTCAAGGCCCTGACCCGCGGCAAGATGCACGGATACAGCATTGTCCAGATGCTGAAAGTCCACTCGGACGAAGTGGTGCAGGTGGGCGAGAGCTCGCTCTATCCGGCGCTGCAGCGGCTGCTGCTCAACGGTTGGGTTGCAGCCGAGTGGGGCGCTTCGGAAAACAACCGGCGGGCGCGTTATTACACGCTGACGCCGGCCGGCCGTAAACAACTGGCCAGTGAGCGCGCCGACTTCAATCGCATGATCGCCGCCATTCAGAAAGTGCTCGAAAGCGCCTGAAGGGAAACTTATGGGGGAACTTATGGGGAAACTGTCACGGCGCCTGCTTTACTGGTTCCGCAGCCGCCAGTTGGATGCCGAACTCGCCGAGGAAATGGAGTTTCATTGCGCCCTTGCCGCTCGGGAATCGGGCGGCGATGAAGGCGCCAGCCGCCGCGCCATGGGGAACCTCACGCTGGCGCGCGAGCGGGCTCGCGGCGTTTGGATCTGGCCGTGGTTGGAAAGCTTCTGGCAGGACCTGGCGTACGGATTCCGCAATATGCAGCGGCAGCCCGGCTTCACGGCGGTGGCGCTGCTGGCGCTCGGCTGTGCCATCGGGATCAACACCAGCCTGTTCACGGCGTTCAACGCGGTGGCCCTGAGGCCGTGGCCGGTGAAAGATCCGGGAAGCGTAGTCAATATTAATCAGGTTCTGATGGATGGCCCGCGCAAAGGAGCCACCGGCGGCTTTTCGCTGGCGGCCCACCGATATCTGGCCGGACACTCCAGAGCCTTGAGCGGCGTCATTGCCATGGGCAACGGCGAGAAAGCCAAACTGGGAGATCGGAAACTGGAACTTACTTACGTGAGCGGCAACTATTTCCGCGTTCTGGGAGTAGGCATGGCTCGCGGTCGCGGCTTCCTGGAGGAGGAAGATCGCGCCGGCGCTCCGTTGGCGGTGGCGGTGATCAGCCATCCGCTGTGGCAAAGCCAGTTCGGGGGCGATCCCGAGATTATAGGCCGGCGCATCCGCCTGGACGAAATCCCGTTCACCGTAGTCGGAGTCACGCCAGTCGATTTCACCGGAACCTCGCCGGCGCGTAACGACGTCTGGATCCCCTTTCCGGCGAAGTTGCTGCTGCGGCCCCACGACCCGCAAGTCATGCGCTTCCTTACCTCGCCCGACTACTGTTGCACACCGCTAGCCGGCCGCCTGGCGCAGGGATTCACCCGAGCGCAAGCGCAGGCCGAAGTGCGGCTGTTGTTGGACGGCTTCCAGCCACCGGTCGAGCACGGAGAATGGTCGATTGTTCTGACCGGCACGGCTCTTCTCGAGGGTCCGCGCGACGATAAGACCAAGCCCGCGGTCACCATTGTCTCGCTACTGTTTCTGGCAGTGACGTTGGTTCTTTTGCTGGCCTGCGCCAACGTGGGCAACCTTTTGCTGGCCCGCGCGGCTGCCCGGCGGCAGGAGATCGCGGTCCGCCTCTCACTGGGCGGCAGCCGGGCGCGCCTCATCCGCCAATTGCTGGTGGAAAGCATGGCGCTGGCGCTGAGCGCCGCCGCCATCGGGTTTCTGGCTGCCTGGTTCCTGCCTGGATTCATCGCCTCGCGCCTGGTTGACGACCACTCATTTCGCCTGCTGCCTGATGGCCGCGTGCTGGCCTACACGCTGGCGTTGGCGGTGACGGCGTGCCTGGCCTTCGGGCTGGCGCCGGCCCTGCACGGAACCCGCGGAAACATCGTGGGCGCGCTGAAGAACGAAATGCGTCTCACCGGCGTGCGCCTCTCCTTGCGTGGCTTCCTGCTGGCCGCCCAGGTGGCGATCAGCGTGGTGCTGCTGTCCGGCGCCGGGTTGCTGGTGCGTGGACTGCAGCGGGCCCAGGCGCAGGACCCGGGCTTCCAGATTCAGAACGTGACCGTGATGTCGCTGGATCTGCCGGCAAGCAAGTATAGCGGCGCCCAAACCAAGGCATTCGCAGCGCAACTCTCGGCGGAACTCCGCCTGCTCGAGGGGTTGCCACCGGTCGCGCTCAGCATGGACGCTCCCCTCGCCCGGAGCACCACCTCCACCAGCGTCCAACGGCCCGGCGAGACGGCGAAGCGAGGAACGGTCGTGCTCTTTCACGAGATCACAGGCGCCTAGTTCGACGTGCTGAAAATCCCGGTGGTCAGCGGCCGCAACTTCACGCCGGAAGACGCAGGCAGACCCGTGATGATGATCAATGAAACCCTGGCCAGACAATACTGGCCGGGAGAATCCGCCCTGGGCAAGATGCTGGTTTCCGACAAGCCGCGCGAGATTGTCGGTGTAGTGAAGGACGTGTACACCACTCAATTAGGGTCCATCGCGCCCACAATGTACTGGCCGATGAGCGGCCGTTGGATGCCGTTGGTCCTGCTGCGGGACCGCGGCGTGGCCGCCATCGATCGCGTCACCGCCCTGGTGAAGCAGATCGAGCCCAAGGCGGAGGTGCGCCCCGAGCCGCTCTCGGAGAATCTTCGCCGCCAGTTGGAGCCCTCGCTTTACGCCGCCGCGCTGGCCGGAGGTTTAGGCATGCTCGCGCTCTTGATGGCGTCGATCGGGATGTCGGGCGTGTTCGCCTACGTGGTGCGGCAACGCACCCGCGAGATCGGCATCCGGATGGCGTTGGGAGCGCAGCCGGCGCAGGTGGTGCGCCTGGTACTGGCATCCAGCGGACGCGCCCTGGCCGCCGGGCTGGGCGTGGGATTGGCCGGCGCGCTGGGCCTGTCGCGCCTCATGGTGCACCAACTCAATGGCGTGAGCCCGTTCGACCCGCTGGCGTATGCCGGGGTATTGGTGGCGTTGATCGCCGCCGCGGCGGCCGCCAGTGCCCTCCCCGCGCGCCGCGCCGCCAGAGTAGATCCGGTAACGGCACTGCGGTGGGAATAGACGCTTATCAACGACAGGACGGATTCACTGTCGTTCGCTGGGCAAACCGGGTTTTGACGGTGAAGTAGGTGGGAGCAGGTTCCGGCCTGCCCGCGGCAGCCGCCACCGCCGTCCCCGCGCCGCGCCGCCAGAGTCGATCCAGTAACGGCACTGCGGTGGGAATAGACTGGGCCTTACAACGCAGCGCGTATCTTCCGCGAGGCCGGGCCAGAGCCCAATGGAACGTGGCGTGGCGGCGATGGCGTGGCACGACATGAGAAAACGACTGCACGACGACCCAACTCAGAATCCTTGGAACGCGGTACCTGGTATTATCGTATACTAGGCATTGTGGAGTACTCGGACGAGGGCAGAGACCGGCGCATCACGCAATTGCGAAAAGGCATCCTGGAACTGGCTGTCATGGGAGTCCTTTACCACGAGCGCCATTACGGCTACTCGTTGGTCCGGGTTCTCTGCGAACGCGGCTCCATTTCGCTCAAAGAGGGCACGATTTATCCCATTCTGGCCCGACTGGATCGGGACGGCTTAGTGGGTTCGGAATGGGTGGAATCGGATCAAGGGCCTCCCCGCAAGTACTATGCGCTGACCGCGTCAGGCCGGCGGCTGTTCGATGAGCTGAGCCAGGACTTTGATTCGTTGGTTTCCCTGGTCCATCGGAAGTGGAAGGCACCGGAGCAACCTGAACTTGTCGGGAAGAAACTTGCCGTCCGAAAGGGGTGAGACAAATGAACAACTACCCAGAAGTCGTAGCGAAGATCGCCAAAGATTATTTGGAGCGTGTGAAGTCACAGCTCCGGCTGGTGCCAGTCCGTGAACAGAACGAGTTCCTGAGGGAGATCGAGTCGCACCTGTATGAGGCCTATCAGCAGACGCCCGGGGAAGACGACGTTGCCAGAATCCTCGCGGTGTTGCGGAACCTCGGCGAACCTGCCGAAGTAGTGTCCGACCGGTTGGCGGGGACGATGGTGCGTTCCGGCACGAAGCGCAACGTCCCTCTGTACGTTGTGGGTGGAATACTAATCGCGTTGTTCGGGATCCCCCTGGGATTTGGCGGTTTGGGGGTGCTGGTGGGCATCCTGGCCGGGCTTGCAAGCATGCTGGTCGCGTTCTATGCGACTGCCGGAAGCATCCTTCTGGTCGGCGCGTTGTTTATGCTGCTGGGCCTCACGCGCACGCTTCTGCCGCATATATTCGAGAAACTCGTTGTGCTCGGCTTGATCCAATTTGACGGGCCAACCGCTGACTTCCTGGATCACTTCTCTCCTTCCGAACAGGGTCTCTTCATGATCCTGTTTGCCAGCCTCATGGTTGCCAGCGGGTTTGGTATGCTGCGGCTCGGAAAGTATGTGCTGCGGGGGCTACGTTTCCTGTTCAGCCTGCTTTTCGACCGGATGCGAAGGTTCGCGCAACTCCTTCGGCGGACGTTGCATCCGGAGAATCGTGAAGCGCAAAGATATCACGAGCGTCAGCCGGCCGATGGCCAATCGGCCCCGGGTTGACAACCGGAACAGCGCCTTGTGATCGCGGACCGCAGCCACTTACCGTTCCGGAAATACCAGACACCGATCCGCGCCAGGAAACACAGCCAGGAATGGCTGCGCTACTTAAAATTCTCCACCAGCATCAGGTTCGTCTGGCTCTGATCCACCCTGGGGTACAGAATATTCTTGCCGTCGGGCGACACCGAAAATGTCGCCGCATTGCGCATATCGAAGTTTCGCGTGCGGTAGACCACGCTGCTTTTCTTGGTGGCGAAATCGTAAAACGAAACCACCATGCCGCGCGAGCTGCGTTCGAATTCCAGGTAGTAAACGCCTTTCTTGGTGGGTTGAATGGTGGTTGCCCACATCAGGTCGTGCTCGGGAATGATGGCCTCTTCCTCTTCGCCGCCGGCCACCGGCACGCGCCAGAAACTGCGGCGGCTGCGGAAGTAGACGTACTTGCCGTCGGCCGATTCCACCGGTTGCGCCGCGCCGCGCTGCGGTGCCAGCGTCTGCGGGTTGCCGCCATTCAGCGTGGCCTTCCAGATCTGGCCGCGCGATTGGAAGTAGATCCATTTGCCATCGTTCGAAAACGACGCGTTGGAGGCATTCAGCAGCACCCGGTTCGGCTTGGCCCCGGCCACCGGAGCTACCGTGTAGACTTCCTGTCCATGGTCGGAACCGGCATCGAACACCAGCAGCTTTCCGTCCGGCGACCAACGCAGCCGGCCAATGTTCGGCCCGTTGAGCTTCGTGACCTGCACGCGATTGCCGCCATCGGCGTCGCACACGAAAACCTCATCGGCGCCCGTCTGGTCGGAGATGTCGGCGATCCTCTTACCGTCGGGTGAATAGACGGGCGACGATTCGCGCCCGGTAGAGCGGATCACCGGCCGGGCTTCTGCTTTGGCATCGGCCGCCGTGGCATCGGCCGCGCCTTGCGTTCCCCCGGGCGACCCCAAGGCCACGCGCCAGATCGCCGATACAGTGGGGCTGTCCGTATACGCCAGGCGGTTGCGCCCCACCGCCGGATAGTAGGCCTGCTTGCCGCCGATGGTATATTCCTTGGGACTTCCGCCAAACGCCGGCACACGCCAGATTTCCCACCCACCCACACGATTGCCGGAATAGACAATGTCCTGGCCGTCGCGGCTCCAGGCAATCCCGCGGATCCCGCGGTCGTCGAAAGTCAGCCGCCGCAGGCCCGCGCCGGTCAGGTCGCACAGCCATACATCGGCGCCGCCCTCATTGCCGGCGCTGCCGGTAGCGCGCACGAACGCCAGGGTGCCGCCGGAGGGCGACACGGCCGGCGTGGAATCGCCAGGCGAACCATCGGGCGGGTCGGTGATGGGTTTAAGCTTGCCGGAATCGATGGCCACCAGCACGATGGCCGGCCTCTCGCCCGCTTGCACCACCGCCAGAGACTTGCCGTCGGGGGTCCAGGAAACCGCGGGCATCGGCTGACCGGCATCGGCCGCCGGCCCGAATCCGGCGATCTTGCGCTCGGCGCCACCATCGGCCGGGATCACAATACATTCCGTGCCCGACTCCGCAATCCGCAGGAACGCCAGGGTGCCGCCATCCGGCGCCCAGACGGGGCCCACGTCGCTGGATGGACCCGTGGTCAACTGCCGCGGTGCGCCGGAGGGCAATTCGCGCACGAAGATGTGGAAGGCGCTGACCTTCGACACATCCCGCGCGCTGTACGCCAGCCGTTTGGCGTCGGGTGAAAACGAAGGGTAGGCTTGGGACCCCTCGTCGCTCGAAAGCTGGACCTTTTTCTGCGCCACCTGGGGGCCGCCGGCCAACCGCCCCATCAGCGTCACCACCACCCCCACCGAACAGAGAGCCAGAGCCAGCATAACCGCCGGACGGCGGAAAAACGCGCCAGATGCCATATCTTGTATGGTATACGCCGAACCTCGCTTTGGAGTTCAGTGTTTCAGCATCGACGAAATGGCCGCCCGCATGACCCCTTCCACCTCGGTTTTGTATTTGAGCAGCAGCACCACCGCCAGTGTGGCAACGGCCACCTTCAGAGACATCCAAACCCAGACGTACTTGATGTACATGCCCGGCGGCTTGACGACATGGCGGCAGGCCCAGCAAAGGGTATCGGACCGGCCAAGCGGCACGTGGCATCTCGGGCACTTGACGTGGCCGTGGCTGCGCGCGTGGCTGCGCTGGTGAAGAGTCACTGGATTCCAATATAGTATGCGGCGCACCCTTTCCGGCCTGCCCGTCTGCGGTATGCTGCGAGAAGGAGCCATTGCCATGCGGAGCCGGATCTGTAGCATAATCTGCGGCATCGCGCTGCCGGCGGCCATCGGCGCCGCCTACGCCCAGACGGATTCGGCTTCTATAATCAAGGCTCTACACGACCTGGAGGACCAACAGTGGGCCCGAAAGAGCGGGCTCACGGTAAGCGACGTACGGGCCCTTCGGTTGCTGGCGGGAATGACCGACGCGACGTGGGGCGCAGCCATCCTGAACATCGATGCCATCTCTCTCAAGTCCCGCAACCATATCCTGTTCGCCGAAGCCGGCGGGCACTGTATGCGGCTGCACATACTCGAACGGAGTGCCACCGGTGTCGCGGAAATATGGTCACTCAACGAAATTCCTGGCCCCATCTGGCCGCATGGCAAAATGGCGAACCGACCGGGACTCGGAATTTGCAGCCCGGCGCCGAAAGCTCCGAATGCTTATGTCACGCCGGACGGCCGCATCGCCCTGGAGGTCCCGATGCTGACCGACCCTTTCTTGAGGACTTTACCGGTGAGTACTTACTTGTTCACCTGGAACGGGAGTAAGTACGAGCTTGTGGATGACGACCGCTAACTTAGTCGGTCGTTTCAGAAATACGCCGACGTATCGGGATACCGCTTGCTAACGCGCGCGGCTCCGATCAGAGCCGCGACCGTTAGGGAGCGGTTTCGTCGAAATACGCGACTGTATTTATGAAACGATGTACTTAGCTTATGTTAACTTGTCCGGAAGGATTGCGGGATTCGAGCCGAAATGGGCGTTGCCGACTTCCAACTCCTGACTTCCGACTCCCGGGCTCAGAATCCAGGCGGTCGCGGACTTCCCGCAGCGTTTGTCACCACGCTTGTTTCCACGGCGTCGCCCTGCAGATAAACGTCGATTCTCTCTTCCATCTCAGGCGGAAACTTCGGCGCGGGGCCTACCAGCTTCTCGCGATACGCGCCCAGCACGATTTCCCTGAAAACCGGGAGCGCCACCCTGCCGCCTGTCTCTTTCGCTCCCAGGGAACGGTTATCGTCAAAGCCGATACGCACGGCCACGGTGATTCCTTCAGGGCCGTAAGTGGACCCCACGAACAACGCGTCCCTGAACTCGCTGGTCGTCCCCGTCTTTCCCATAACCGCCAGCGGGAAAGAGTCCAGTGCATGAGCCGTGCCACCGGGCATGCGCACAACACCGCGCAGACCTTCCTGAATCAGCGCCAGGGCTTCGCTCGGGACATTGACCGGAGACGACCCGTGTCCGCTATCGGCTATCACTTCGCCTGACTCCAGGACGATCTTCCGGATCACGCGAGGCTGGGTGAGAATGCCCGATGCGATGGTGCGGTACGCATTGGCAAGCTCCAGCAAATTCACCTCGGACGCCCCCAAGGCCGTTGCGGCGTTAGGCTGCAACGGCGTCTGTATCCCCAGTTTGCGCGCCGTCTCCAGGATGCTGGCAATACCGATCTGCCCGGCGATCCAAATCGCCACGGCATTTCTGGATTCCGCCAGTGCCATGCGGAGGGGGATCATGCCCTTGAACTCACCATCGTAGTTTGCAATCCTTTTCGCATTCTGCCCGGCGCCATTGGAAATGCTGATGGGTTCGTCGGGCACTACAGTGTCGAGGTTAAATGTGCCTTTCCGAAAAGCCGCGAGATAGACAATGGGTTTCATGGTGGAGCCAGGCTGCCGCAGTGACTTCGTGGCGCGGTTGAAGTCACTATAGGCGCTGAATCGGTCTTTGTAGGACTGTCGTCCGCCCGTCTCCGCAACGATACTGGCATCGCGGTTTCTCAGCACAACCACCGAGCCCTGGACCAGGCCGCGGGCGCTGGCGTGCCGCTTCTCATACAGTAAGAGCCCGCGCTCCAGCGCCTGGTTCGCAATTTCCTGCACGCGCGCGTCCACCGTTGAATAAACCTGGATGTGTCCCTGCAACAGGTCTTTTTCGCTGAGATCGGCCTGGCTGTTTTTGAGCCCAGTGCCTCTGAGCTCGCCGCCCTTAAGTTCATCGAGGATACTGTCAACCACCGCGGACGTCCCGATCGTCTGGTTCTGGTGCTGTGCGACCGTCTCAATCGGGCGCCGGCTGGCTAGCCTGGCCTGGTCCGGAGAAATGAAACCGCGCGCCGCCATAAGCGTCAGTATTTGATTCCGGCGCTCGACCACTCTCTGGGCTTGGCTCGCATTGGGCGCGTAGTAACGAGCCGATTTTGCGGTGCCCGCCAGCAGCGCCGCCTTGTCCGCATCATCCGCGGTGAATGTTGCCAGCGGCCGGCCAAAATAGTATTCGGCTCCCCTCGCCAATCCGTACTGCCCGTTTCCCATGTAAATCAAGCTGGCGTATCGGGCCAGAATTTCTTCCTTGGCGCGGCGTTTCGAACCAAAACGCGCCTGCATCTCGGCTTCGACCCACAACGATAGCCGGATCTCCTCCAGCTTCCGGACCAGCATGTTGACCGTTCGCGAGCCGACCACGCCCGACAATGCGCGAGCCAGGCTTTGGCTGTGCCGGAGCTGATCGCTGTTTTCCTGAGCTGTCATGGTTTTGAGAAAGTAACCGCGCACGAGCTGTTGAGTGATGGTCGATCCGCCCTGCGGGAAGATCGCCGCACTATTGACGGCGTCTCTCCGTCCCAGATGTGTCAGGCGCCCCAGCAGATCCCGGAGTCTGAGTTTGCACACCACGCGGGCAAATGCCGAGTAGTCAACTCCGCTATGTGAGAAGAAGTTCTTGTCCTCCGCGGCGACGATGGCGCCGCGAACAATGGGCGGGATGTCTTCATACCTGGTGATCTGCCGGTATTCCGACGCAATCTCCAAAAGCGGCCGGCCGTTGATATCGTAGACGTGGCCGGTGGTGGGAAGCTCAAACCGGCTGAAGGCCCGCAGGTCAGGCAGGTTGGTTCGATCAAAACAGATGTAACGGATTCCCCCTGCAGCCAAAATGGACGTAACGATTGCCGTGCCGGCCAGAGCGCGAACGACGCCACGGCGCCATTGCAGTTTGCCGGCGCGGCTGCCACGGATTCCCTGGGCGGCCGCCAGAGCGCCGGCCCGAATGCGTTGGAACCAGACTCTGCCCAGAATCGCCAGGGCCCATCGCCGGCTGCCGCGATACCTCAGCCCGCTTCTCAATACCATCGGCCACGGCCGCAATAACCGCCGCCAGAACGCAGCGCCACAACCACGACGACTGACAAAAACAACATAAGTGGTCTTCTCAATACCCCGGAGCGTCTATCTGCCGGCTATCTGTATGCACGCGACTCTATGTGCACGCGACGCGCCAACATCGCAGAAACTTCAGTGCTCCTGGCATCCGAGCCTGTTTTCGAGCGGGCCTGGCAGTCCACAACGCGTGCAGAGTCTGTCCACGATAAGTGCAGGTCTTTCCAGCCTGGTCAGCCTTGAGTTGAGCGAACCGTGCCTGCGCCGCACGCAAGTTGCCCATGTGAATTGGCTCTTGTGTGAGTCGTTTGCCCTGGAAGTCCGCCCCCGAAGTCTGCCAAAGAGCGATTTTCCGGCGCGCCGGCAAGACAGGGCTCCTTCATTGTGCTCAAGTGAACAGACAGCCGTCCTGGCGGCTACTATCATTGATGTGATGGCCACCAAACTCTCCGATTCCGACGTTCGCTCCGCGCTGCGCGGTCTGAGTGGTTGGACAGTGTTGGACGGTAAACTTCATCGGGAGTATAAGTTTGTGGATTTCATCCACGCGTTCGGTTTCATGACTAGCGCTGCCATCGTGGCCGAAAGCATGGGACATCATCCGGAGTGGTTCAATGTATACAATCGGCTGACCATTGACCTTACCACTCACGATGCCGGTGGTATCAGCGCCAAGGACTTTGAACTAGCGGCGAAACTGGACGCTTTGTACCCGAACGTTGAGTCAGGGAGCCAGAAGTGAACCATCCGCAGGCAAGGAGATACTGATGAAAACTTATCGTTTGACGATGGCGGCAACGGCCGCGATTCTGGCGCTTTCCGGTACGGCGGCGTTTGCCCAGGACACCGATCGGAACAGTCGCGACCGCGCCACTGGCCAATTCGACTCCCACGACCAACAGGTCACGCGAGATTGGTACAACCAGCACCAGGACCATCCGGCAGCAGGGCTGCGAAGCGGGGACCGGCTCTCAGGCGATCAGGAATCCCGCCTGCGGGAGGGCGCCGTTATCGACAAGGACATGCGCAAACAGGTGCATCCTGCACCGCCGGACCTGGCGCGCCGCCTGCCGCCCCCGCCAACGCACCATCGCTATGTCGCAGTCGGAGGCCACATCGGCCTGATTGATAACGGCTATCAAGTCAAGGCCCTGATTCATCTCCACGACAAATAGGCTAATGCGACCCTGTGATAGGCGCCGTCCGGTCGGCGCTGCTGACGTTCGCCGGGCGCGGCGAAACTGGCTTCGAAAGCTTGTCATAGTCGGGCATGTAGACAAGCAGTCCGCCGCTTGCGGTGGTCTTGGAGTAACCCGCCACTAACTGGTCCTGGTAATGGTCCGGAAAGAAGTCGAACGGGTCGCTTGGGTCGGAATCGATCAGCCGCATATCGGTATCGCTCATCAATAGCTTGCCAAACCGCAGCATACCGCCGCGATAGAACATGTAATTGCCGCCTGCGGCCTTTCCGGCCCCCGGTGTTCGCGCCTTTCCAAATGTTTGGATGATCTGGTCGCCCTCAAGCCGTACGGCGGTGATATGGCCGCGCATCATGGGAGGCGGCAACATCAGGGACGCATCCAGTATGATATCGTTCCCATCCACGCTCACCCCTTTGGTCTTGCGGGTGTTGACCATCTTCGCCATATCCAGGCCGAGCAGTTTCATAACACCCTTGACCGGCACATGAGCTGCCTTAACCTGGGTGGATTGAATGCGGATTTTCCCGTCGGCCGTCGCGCTCATGGTGCCGACCATTTCAAAGGGAACCCCGACTCCTTTGTTCAACGTGCCGGTCTGCTTGATCTGGCTGCCCTGTATGCTGAGAGTCAGATTCTTAAGAGGCGAGTCTGACGCATTAAAGATATAGGTGTTCAGAGCATGGCTCATGCTGGCCGCGCTGACGCCGACTTCGGCGGAATCAATGGCCACAATGTAAGACAGCTTGTCGTCGAAAGCGGGCGGCTGCCCTTTCCTTGTGGGGAGAAACTGGCCCGATAAGTAGTGTATGTGCAGAATCAGGTCAGGATCCAGGTGAATATTGACATTCACCATCTCCACCTGCGTTTGGGCCTTTCCGGATGCCTCGGGTAGCGCCGGCGCGGCGTCTTTACTTTGCTCGACGGGCGCGCTTTGCTTAGCTCTGCCGGAGCCGCAGCCGCCGAAAAGGAGAGCCGCGCCAGGCACGGAGCAGATCGCGATCGCCCAGACCGCGGATCTCCCAAACCGTTTCCTGCCAGGCTGTGTCATAAGCCAGTTAGTAGACTGCGACCGCATGGTCTCCGTGTCCTTTCTGTCTTGTCACTGGGCGCTGTATTCACCGAGGTCCGGGCTGGACCTAGTTCCAATGACCTTCCACTAAGACCCAGCCGTCCCGGTGGTGAACCCACCGATGCCTTACCCAGTGGGCATGGCGCCGTGGGGGTTCTTCCCACCTTCCCGGGCTCCAGGCGTATGCGTGGCCATCCCAGCGATGGTACCCGTAAACCCACTCATGGTTGCGGCTGGGCCGCAAGGTCCGCCTCTCGTACACTGCACGGGGCGGCCCGATGCGAACCACAACCTCGCCGGCCGCGGTGCTGAGGACCAGGGCGCCTGCAAAAACCAATCCGATCAATCGCTTCAGAACCATAACATGCACTCCTTTATTCTTAGTGCCCAACAGCCAGGCAATTCAGCGGCGGGCGCCCTACCAAGCTCTTCTTCTCGATCTGAGGGCGTGATAGAGAACCAGGAAGACCACTGATCCGATAACCGCGACCAGCAGGCTGTAGAGGTTGAGTCCGCTTACGCCAGGGGCTCCAAAGATGTGGAACAGCCAGCCACCGGCAAAAGCACCGACAACACCCAACAAGATGTCAAGAAGGATGCCCTCACCCCTCCTGTTCACGATCTTGCTGCCGATAAACCCTGCAAACAGGCCGAGAACTATCCAAGCCAGAAACGACATGGTCTCTTCCCTTTGTCCCGTCAATGAACGCAGCGAAGACCGGCCGTAAACGTCAATTGCCAATGAGGAATAGAGCACAAGAGCGAGTAAGACGTGATGTGCCCTTCTTGGTTGGTTCATATGTTTACACTCTCCGAAGCGTTATCAATGCACGTGGGTGGCCATACTCCAAACAGCTAACGCGGCATATGGCGCAACGCGGTTACCGGCAAGACCTGCACTTGAGTGCATTACTTTACCTGGCGGCCCGCGGCCGGATCCAGGCGCCGCCGCCTGCCGTCCACCGATATAGTCAAGCAGTCAAGCGCCGGACGTGTAAGATTCCGCCCAAATGACAGGGATCGGAATAGGGCGGCGACGGGCCCAAAGGAGCCTCGTGCCGGCATTGGCCGCGCCGGGAGGGTGATGGCGTCGGTTTCGCACCAGGCTCATTCAGATCCGCGACTTGCCGCTAAGACGATGGCGCCAATGCCGCCAGTTCAACCAATTCCGACGGATATATCCTAAACTAGGAGAGGAGCCAATTATGATTTGCCGCCTCTCCTCTCTGTTAGTCGTCTCTACCTTTGTACTTGGCGCGTCCGCCGCCACCGCCGTAAAGGTTTCGGGCGACCGCCGGCAGAGTTTTAACGACGGCTGGCGGTTTTTCAAGGGCGAGGCCGAGGGCGCCGAGCAACCCGGGTTCAAGGACGCTCAGTGGACCGACGTCCAGTTGCCGCACGATTGGGCTATTGAAGGGCCCTTCGATCCCAAGATCAATCCGCACACCGGCGCGCTGCCGATCTCCGGAACCGGCTGGTACCGCCGATGGTTCACGCTGCCTGAGACCGCCAGGGGGCGTTACCTCAGCATCGAATTCGATGGCGCTATGTCCAACGCGCGCGTCTGGGTGAACGGCCACGAACTGGGCGCGCGGCCGTACGGGTACATCGGTTTCGCCTTCGACCTGACGCCCTACCTGAACTACGGCGGGCAGGAGAACGTGATTGCCGTGCGGTTGACGCCGGAGGATCGCTCGTCGCGCTGGTATCCGGGGGCGGGCATCTACCGCAACGTCTGGCTCACCGTCACCGGCGCCGAGCATGTGGCGCATTGGGGGACCTATATCACTACGCCCCAGGTGACGGATGCGCGGGCTACGGTCGCGGTGAAAGTGGAGCTGCGCAATCGCGGAACCTCTGAGGCGAAGATGATTCTGCAGACCACGGTTCTGGACGCATCGGGCAATCCGGTGAGCAAGAACGGCAACGCGGTCACTATCCCGGCCGGCGGCAGCCAGACCGCGGCCACGAACCTGACCGTCAACCGGCCGCAGCGCTGGGACGTGGACCATCCCTACCTGTACACGCTGGTCAGCGAGGTGATGGACGGCAATAAGAAGGTGGTGGACCGGTACTCAGAGCCGTTCGGAATCCGCACCATCGCGTTCGATAAGGCGCAGGGCTTTCTGCTGAACGGCCGCCACTTGAAAATGCATGGTGTGTGCATGCACCACGACCTGGGCGCGCTGGGCGCCGCCGTCAACCGCCGCGCCACCGAGCGCCAGTTGCAGATCATGAAGGCGGCCGGCGTGAATGCTATCCGGACCAGCCACAACCCGCCATCGCCCGAACTGCTGGAATATTGCGACCGGCTGGGCCTGATGGTGATGGACGAAGCCTTCGACATGTGGCGCATCCCCAAGGTGCCGAACGGCTACAGCAAGTACTTTGACGAATGGTCGGAGCGCGATGTGCGCGACATGGTGCGGCGCGACCGCAATCACCCGAGCATCGTGATGTGGAGCATCGGCAACGAGGTTCCCGAGCAGGGCCGGGCCGATGGCTGGGAAGTGGCCAAACGGCTGGTGAGTTTCTTCCACGAAGAGGGCCCGACGCGGCCCACCACCTCGGCTTTCAATAGTTCCAATGCGGCCATGAAGAACAAACTGGCCGACCAGGTGGATGTGCCGGGCTTCAATTACAAGCCCCTGCAGTACGAGTCGATTCTGAAGGACCATCCGGATTGGATCATCCTGGGGTCGGAGACGGCTTCCACCGTGAGTTCGCGCGGTGTGTATCATCTTCCCATCGAGAAATACGACAAGCACCCCTCGCTGCAGCTTACCAGCTACGACGTGATCGTGCCGCCGTGGGCCACGCTTCCTGACCTGGAGTTTTCAGTGCAGGACAAGTTTCCGAACGTGCTGGGGGAATTCGTGTGGACCGGGTTCGATTACCTTGGCGAGCCGACGCCTTATTTCAGCATCCCGGGCGCCAACTCGACTGATTGGCCGGCGCGCAGTTCGTATTTCGGCATGGTGGATCTGGCGGGTTTCCCGAAGGACCGCTACTATCTGTACCAAAGCGTCTGGTCGAAGACGCCCATGGTGCACGTGCTGCCCCATTGGAACTGGGAAGGCAAGGCGGGCCAAAACATTGCCCAGACCATCCCCCAGAGCATCCCAGTGATGGCTTATTCGAACGGGGACGAGGTGGAGTTATTCCTTAACGGCAAGTCGCTGGGGCGGAAGAAGCGATTTTCCGAGCCAGTGGTATTGCCGGTCGCGGCCAGCGTGAGCGCGGATAAGAAGTTTGCCAGCAAGTACCGTCTGATGTGGCAGGTGCCGTATCAACCCGGCACGCTGAAGGCCGTGGCCTACCAGGGCGGCAAGGCGGTAGCGTCCGATGAAGTGCGTACCGCGGGCGCCCCGGTGCGGGTGAGGCTGACGCCGGACCGGACCGTGATTTCCGCCGATGGCGACGACCTCTCGTTCGTGACGGTGCGGATCGAAGATAAGGACGGCAACCTTTGCCCGCTGGCCGATAACCTGGTGAAGTTCCATGTGACCGGCGCGGGTGCGATTCGGGCGGTAGATAACGGAAACGCCGCCACGGTGGAACTCTTCAACGCCGACCATCGCAAGGCGTTCAATGGTCTGGCGCTGCTGATTGTGAAGTCGCAGCGCGGCCAGGCCGGGAGAATCCGGGTGGCGGCGGCCAGCGAGGGGTTGGCCCAGGGGACGGTCGAGATTACGGCGCGCAAATGAGGAGGTGGCACTGGCGAGGAACCGTGACCGTTAGGGAGCGCTAGCTATCTCGGTTAACTGCAATTGCACGCCCGCTGCTCGAGGCACGGCGAATCACAACCCTAAGAACTCGTTGAGCGCCTTGGCCATTTCCTTAGCGCGGCGCTTAATGAACGCCGCGTATGCATCAGGCAGCAGAATTTCCTCGTCTCCGAAAGGAACAAACTGTTGACTGGCCAAGCGCTTCTGGTCGGCACTCAACTTTCCATATGCCACCTTGGGGTCCTCATCGGCAAGTGACGCATTATCAGGCTGAGCGAGGATGGCGTAGTTACCCATTGTGTTCACGTCGAAGTCACATTCTATGTGTTCGACAAACTTCCGTGGAAAGATGTGGTGGACATCGATGCTTCCGGATCCATCCGCAATCTTGCACGCATCCGCCAGGAGTTGTCCGCTTGGCCAACTCCGAGTGTTTCGGGAGACAAGGTAAGCTAAATAGATTTGCATTAGGGGGCCTGCCATCTTAGATTCCGCCAAGACGTCCTCTGGCTGCACTTTCGCGAGCCTCGACTTGGGTATCGCGTCCGTTAGAACCTTAGCGGAAGCACTTCGCCCTGCTTTGCTGAGGCGTCGCAGGTAATGATCAATGGCGGTTTCAGACGATTTGCTGAAAGCGCCGGCCCATGCGGCCAGACAAAGGAAACGTAGCACTTCTGGTTCGTCATGACTCGGGATGTTCCCGCCCTTCAGATGCGCGAAGTAGGCAACCGGCAGCAACGCATTGGTCGATGGCAGCCAGCGTCGCGTAGTCCATCCCATTCGTAACACTAGGTCAATGGCAGTCCCAAGGGCATTCCGAGTCTTCTCCCAGCTTTCCTCAATGGGGGGTGTCCCCGTTGCCCAGGACTTAGGTAGTTTGGAAAATCGAGCCGTCACAGAGCGGATGGTGGCAAGCGCGCGCGTGAGGAACACGAAGTTGAGACCCAAAGCGACACACACCCGTCCCCTAGCAAAGTCTCGCATCGGCCCGAGAATCGAGGAGGTCGTCTCCTGTGCAAGCTGAGCGGCCGCCACATCACCTCCGCTGAGGTTCGTCCCGCCACTATTGAGTCGCCTGAAGATCTCAATCGCTACCACGACTTCAGCTGAATCAGTGTTAGCGAGCCTGGAGGTTTCAATCTCGTGGCACAGTACATCGACATCGAGCATGGACTTTATGCGCTGCAACTTGATCCGAACACCGTCCTTCGCGGCGTCTGTGTCCGGGACGGAGCCCGCCTCGACAAGTCGACGCACCATCTCAGAAATGTTGGCCATACTTCGAAGCCCTTTGTGATCATCCACTTGAATGACATCGCTAAGGGCGAGGAGCGCGGGATCGTTCGCATCGATCCGCCTCTCGACACTCGTCTTTCGTCCTTTCAGAACAAAGCTCTCATTCGCTATGTCGAAAAAGGCCCGCCAACTCATAGCCTGGCTCTGCCCCTTACCCGGAGGCGGAAGTAGTGTATCGTTGCCTTCGTCCTTAATTGCTCTGGAGAGACTGGCGAGACGTTGCTGGCCATCTAGGAGGTACCGTACTGGGTCCCCGGAGACCTCCTTCTTGAGATGGTGATCCTTCTTGGGCTGTTTCTTGCTAGGACGCCACAAATAGAAGCTTCCCACAGGCCATCCATGATATAGGGAGTCAAGAAGTCGCTCTACTTTCAGCGGTCGCCAGACGTATTCGCGCTGCATAATTGGCAGAGCGATGTCGCCCGTATCGAGTTGTCGGATCAGATCGATTAGCTTATCCATGGTGACCCCTTCTACGTTTCTCGAGCGACCACGCAGTAGTTGGTGCGCAAGTACGCCGTCGTATGCCTACTTCAGACGCTTATTGTAACCCGGTGCTCTGCATGTATATCCCTGATTCGCAGCCTTTCACGCGGGACCGGCCGCCTTTTTCAATGCCGCGTCGTAAAGATAAAGACACAACAACAGAGGTTATCGAACCGCAGATTAGTTTTCGACACCCACCGGGCACGTGTAAAGTATGTGGATTACCGCTCCTGAAGGCAAAAAGCTGCCAGCCTCGCGGCTGGCGGCGTCCCCGGCACGCCTACTTCGCGATTCTGTCCACTCGCCCGCCTCGTTCTTGGGACGTTCACCCTCCTCTTATCTCCGTTGGTCAACTTGCCGGAAATGACGCCCCGGATGCTGCCGGAGGGAAAGGGCGTTGCGCTCGGCGTGGCGCAGTACACGAAGGCCCGGGCCGTCCGCAAGTCCGGCGACGTTCAGGTCGTCTTGATCCTCCTCGCAGGTTTCCTCAACGCTGATCGCGCTCCTGATTGTGAGGTCGCAGCGCGGTCAGGCTGGGAAAATCCGGGTGGCGGCGGCCAGCGGCGGGTTGGCCCAAAGGACGGCGGAGATCACGGCGTAGCGTGTGGCGGCGGCTTATCGAAGCTCCGCCGGCGGGTGCGCAGCTAACTTAGCAAAGCCAGGCTGAACTGGCTTACTTAGCATCGCCGTGGCAGGATAAGTCGATGGCTACCGTGCTCGCCAGGATGAGAACGGCGTCTTCGCCTTCGCCGATATCCACGCCATAGGTATCGGCCCACTTAAACCACTGCTTGGATATTGCCGCGACCTGGTCGCCGTTTCGGGAGATGACGTATTGTGGCGGCCGCTGGCGGCAATTTCCTCCTCGTTCCACTCGCCGAGCGGTTTCCGATAGCCGGTACGGGCCGGAATCACATCGTAAACGGAGCCGTGGTATTGTTCGGGCCGGATCTTGCCGTTGTACACCTTGTCGCCATCATCGAGAATCTGAATCTCCATGCCTTGATAGGCGGCGTCCCCCTCATAGGGCGCGCGGATTCCGATGCCATTATTGGCGCCTGCCGTGAGCACAAACTCGAAGCGGAAAACAAAATTGCGAAATTCCTTTTCGGTAAAGAGATTGCCGCCGCCTTCAGCCGGGCACACGATTTTGTTGTCCTTTACCACGTAGCCTGGGCCGTGTCCGCCGACGAGTTTCCATCCGTTCAGGGTCTTGCCGTCGAACAGGGAAGTGAAGCCGGGCTCGTCTGCCGCGAATCCGATCTGGAGCGCGAGAAACAGCCCTACTGCGATCTTGTGCATAGATCGAGTTTACCTCTGCCGGGCGGGCTGGCCTGGGCACGCCCAACCCGCCACGGACACGCCCACCTAAGGTCACCGCAGCATCGAAAGCGCGCCGCTCGGATAAAGCCTCATCCGTGCCTTAGGGCGTCCCGCCGGGGCCGGTGGCGGCTTCGAAAGCCGTTGCCGCGACTGCCGCGCCCTCCCGGAGGCCGAAGCTTGCGCCCCGGCGCTCCTACTCGCCGGCGGCGCCAAGGCATTAGTCGCTTCGCAACATTCGACGCCGGATTGAATCGATCAGAAATATCCGTAGGCGAGCCAGCCGCCGTCTACGTACAAGGAGTGGCCGGTAATGAAGCCGGCTTGCTCGCTCAGCAGGAATGATACGGCGGCGGCTACGTCGGCGGGTTGCGCCAGCCGGCCTAGCGGGATACGGGCCTTGATCTGAGCTTCGTTTATATTGCCTGCCACGATGTTGCGCTCCGTCATCTCGGTGGCGACATAGGCCGGGCCGACGGCGTTGACGCGTATGCGCTTATCTGCCCACTCAATGGCCAACACCTTCGTCAGCATGGCCACGCCGGCCTTGGCGGAGCAATAAGCGGCCCGGCGAGGAAAGGCGGCCTCCGCATTGGTGCTGGTGATAAACACGATGGCGCCGCCCGCGGCCCACATGCGCCTGGCACACGCTTGGGCAACGAAGAACGCGCCGTTGAGTTGTACATCTACCATGCGCGCCCAGTCCGCCGGCGGCAGTGAGATGGAGTCGTGTGGTTGGCTAATGCCCGCACAGTTCACCACCCCATCGAGTTGGCCGAAATGATCCACCGCGGCCTGCGCCGCGTACCCGCACTGTTCGGGGTTGGTTATGTCGCACGCCACGCCGATGGCCTCGCCGCCCCCGCCAACAATGCCCACGGCCTTCGCCTGGGCCTGGACTGCGTTCAGATCGGCGATGACGACCCGCGCGCCCCCGGCGGCAAGACGCGCGCTGGCCTCGGCGCCAATTCCACCGGCCCCGCCGAAGACCAGGATGACTTTGCCTACTTTGTCTACTCTGTCTTGCATGGGTGTTGAATCAGAGCGTAACATTAGAACTATGCCTTGGGGCAACCGTTGGGGGCGACCGTGCTCGACGGAAGAGCCTCGCCGGTGCGCGGCAACACAAGGCTGCGAGCGCGGATTAGCTCATACCATACCGGTTCGGTATGGATCCGCGAAGTCGGCTTTGTTGAAAAAAGCAGCATGGTATAATCCTCGCCTGTGGGCAAGCAGGTGCTCTCTATAAAGGACATTGCTCGCGCCGCCAGCGTGTCTCATTCGACGGTTTCAAGAGCGCTGCGGAACAGCCCTTTAGTTAACCTTCAGACCGCGGAAAAAATCCGCCGCATAGCTAAGGAGAACAATTTTCGCGTCAGTGCGGTCGGGCGGAGTCTCGCCACTGGCCGCACCCACTCGATTGGCATCGTCGTTACGACCATCACGGACCCTTTCATCGCGGAGGTTGTGACCAGCGTTGAGGAAACCGCGAACGCTCGGGGGTTCTCCGTGGTTCTGGCAAACTCCAAGGGTGACGCGGACCGGGAGATGAAGGTGGTCCAGTCGATTGAAGAGCGCCGCGTGGACGGGATCCTGGTACTGTCTTCCCGAGTCGGGTCGGTTTACATGCCGCTGTTGGCGGAAATGAAAATCCCGATCGTGCTCATCAACAGCCAACATCCGGGGGATTTCGTGTACTCTCTTACCATCGATAATCTCGAGGCGAGCCAGGCCGCCGTACGCTTTCTAATCCAACTCGGTCACAGAAAGATCGCGTATATCAGCGACAAATTCGGCCTCCAGTCCGACACGGAACGGCTCCTCGGTTACCGGCGGTCGCTGGAAGGATCGGGCCTGAAGTTCCGGCCCGAGTTCATCGTCAGCGGGGACGCGGACGCCGAAGGAGGAATGCACGCAATGGAGCAACTCCTCGCCCTTACCGACATACCGACAGCCGTTTTTTGCTACAACGACATGACTGCCCTGGGCGCCTTGAAGGCCGTGCGCCGCGGGGGGCTGAGCGTACCCGAAGACATCTCAATTGTCGGCTTCGACGATCTGACGATCGCTTCTTATACCCATCCGCCGCTCACCACCATCCGGCAGCCGAAGCAACAGATGGGCCGGATGGCCACGGAATTATTGTTGAATCTGATTGACGGGTCGAAGGCCGAAACCAGCCGGAAGGTGCACGGCGATCTGATTGTCCGCGATTCAACCGCTCCCCCCCGTTCCCGTGTCACGGCCGGATGAGGCAGCGCTCTTGGCCTCCTTTTCTCTGCACACGATTGCAACACTGGTAGTCTTGCCGCAAACTGTTCAGTTTTTTCTTGACAGCCTGTTGAATTGGTGTGTACACTCAATCTAATCTGCATTGAATACGTGTGCAGAACTTCTGTCTTAACCCCGCATAAGAAGGAGCGCTGGAATGGTTGAAATCTCCAGGCGGCGAATGTTAAGCGCCGGCGCGGCCGCGTTCACGGCGTCGTCATATTCGCGCATTCTAGGTGCCAACGAAACGGTACAGGTCGGAGTGATCGGCACGGGCGTGCGAGGCGGCGGCCATGTGAGGTCATTGAGTAACATCAAGGAATTCAACATCGTTGCCCTGTGCGATGTCTACGGCAAGAAGGCGGAAGCCGCCAAATCCAGTTACGCTCCCAACGCTGCCACGTTTTCCGATCACCGCAAGATGCTGGAGATCAAGAATCTTGATGCCGTGGTCATCGCCACGCCGGACCATTGGCATGTCCCCATCTCCACCGACGCCATTCATGCCGGCAAAGATGTGTTTTGCGAAAAGCCAATAACATTGAAGATCGGCGAAGGCGCGTCGCTGCTCAAGATGGTCAACGACAGCCGGCGCATTTTTCAATCCGGCATGCAGCAAAGGTCGATGTCCCACTTCATCCAGGCCCGCGATGAGTTCGTAAAGGCCGGCAAGCTGGGCAAAGTCACGATGGTAAGAACCTGGTGGCACGGCAGCGTCAGTTCCTTCGTCAGACCCGTGCCTCCCGATCTTGAAAAACAGCCCGCCGATCTCGATTGGAAGAGGTTCATCGAGCCGGTGGAAAAGAGCCGTCCGTACCACCCGTATCAGTACAACTGCTTCCGCGCGTTCTTCGATTTCGGGGGCGGCCAGTTCACCGACCTGTTTACTCACTGGGTGGACGCGGCCCACATGCTGATCGGGGAAGACCTGCCGGACGCCGCTTGCGCGACCGGAGGGCAGTTCATTCCGGAGTACCAAAACGACGGCAGTGGCCGGACCGTGCCCGACACAGTGAATGCCCAACTGCACTATCCCGGTGACTGGATGTGTACCTTCGACGCCACGATGGCGGCCGGCGTCGATTCCAACGGATTGGAATTCTACGGCACAAAGGGAAGGCTCTTCATCACGCGAGCCGGCTTTGAGTTTACGCCGGCGGACACGAACCCACCCGCCGGATACGGAAGCGGCCGAGGCCGAGGCATGGCGGGACGGGGCACGCCGCCGCCGTTCCCGCCGGAGCCTGTCAAGAATCCCAACGCTATCGCGGTGCGGGCATCCGGCGGCGATCAGCACCTGCAAAACTTCCTTGATTGCGTGAAGAGCCGGAAGCCACCGAACGCGAGCCTGCTTGACGGTTTGCGGGCGGCACAGGCTTGTCATCTGTGCTCGGTTTCCTACCAGCAGGGGCGGAAACTGAAGTTCGACACCCGGCACGAAAAGCTGGTCGGCTAGAAAGCCTGGTCGGCTGGAAAAGCTGGTCCGCTGGAACCCCGTGCTTGAAGTGTCAATGCCCGGACATCGCCGCCCCGAAGCCTGCTAGAACTGAATCCTCAGGCCGATCTGCCAGATCTCCGGGATGTACGTGCCGGCGCCGGCGAAAATCTTGCCGGCCGTATTGGGCGCGTCCACCGTGGCATTTGGCTGACCGAGATTCACATGATTCAGGATGTTGTACCCCTCCGCGCGAACCTGAAGCTTCAGGCGCTCGCGTATGGCGATCTCTTTGAACGCGGAGAAATCCGTTTGCCAGAAATGCGGACCATAAAGAACGTCGCGGCCCGCATTGCCGATGGTGCCTTTCGCCGGGCGCTGCCAGGGGCCGCAAATCTGGCCGTTGGCGGTCATCGCCGCGCTGCACACCGCGTACCACCCATTCTGGCCCGGATTGCTGACTTGCCACGGTCCCACCACGTTTGCCCGGCACTCGCCGCTCAAGTCTTCGTCGCTGCCGCAGTTTGCGTAACCGGGTGTGAACGGTAACCCGGTTGTCCAGGTTTGGTTGAAGTTGAGCTGCCACCCGCCAATCGCGTATTCCAAGCCCTTCGGCATGTCGCGCAGGAAATGCCGGCCGCGTCCAATCGGAACTTCATAAATTCCCAGAACGGAAATCGCCTGGTCCCGGTTTTGCGCGCTGGGTCCCGATCCGATGGACCGGTTATAGATGTACTGATTGGAGTCGAAATCCAGGGCCTTGGACCAGGTGTAGTGGCCGAGGACCTGCATCCCTCCCGAGAAGCGTTTTTCGAATTTGGCCTGGAGCGCCTCGTAATGGCTACTGGAATCGTTGCCCGAGTAACGCGTACTCTGAGTCCAGCCATAAAGGTTAAACAGCGGTTTTCTCTGATTGGTGGAAAGGCCCTGATTGTACCCGACGAGCGTGACGTCGTTGCTGTTGTAGCCATAGTTGTATCCCGGTTGCACGTGGGTGCCTTTGTTTCCGATGTAGGCCACTTCAAGCGACGTATTCTTGGTGAGTTCCTGTTGTATGGTGAGATTCCAGGAATCGACGGTCGGAATCCGGACGGACGGCGACGTGATGTCCGCCAGATAGCCGTTGGGCTCCAGCGGATTTCCCCTCGGCCCTTTCGGTTGCGCTGCCAGGAGCGCTGCGGGATCGGGCGCGGCTGGCGGCCCCTGCGCCAGCGTGAACACGGTTTGAAAGCTGAACGCCGGGTTCACCTGTTGCCCGGCAAGAACCGGCAGATTCTGCGTCACGCTGTGGCCGAAGACAGCTCCGAAAATTCCGACATCGAAGCCGCGCCCGTAGCCGCTCCGTATGACGGTCTTATTGGTGAGCTTATAGGCGATGCCCAGGCGAGGGGCGAACGTCAGGTCCTTGGTGGTGGTGTTCATGTTCAGGCTGACGCCTTGTGAACCCGCCACCAACACTTCGCCCGTCGTCGGGTCGACTCTGCCGCCCAGTCCGGTGCCGTTGACATACTGCGGCCGGTAGTCTTCCCACCGCAACCCATAGTTGATGGTAAGCTTCGAAGTCACCTGCCAGGAATCCTGCGCGAAGAAGAAGAACCGGTTCTGCAACTCGTGGGCGTTGGTCACATTGCTGACGTACCGCACGAAGCTGGAGACATCTCCCAACAGATAGGAAGCAATCGCGTTTCCGCCTCCGTTCGGCCCCTGCGTGGTGGCGGCGGAGAAAGAGAGCTGGCCGGACCGGTGGTTGTCGCTCGGCACACGAAGGTTGCTCGCGTGCCGTATATCGGCGCCCCAGCGGAAGGTGTGATGTCCCATGGTCCTGGTCCAGTTGTCGACAAACTGGAACTGATGCTGGTTCTCCAGAAGCGGGCAGTTGCAGTTGTTCACGCCCAGTCCGAATCCGAATCCAAACCCGTTGGGCAGGCCGGTAAACATTGGCATGCCGCCGGTGAACGCCGCCCCGGTGTTGAGGCCGGGAATTCCAGCGGTGGTCGCCGGTGTGGTGTTCCCGCCCAGCGGATTGACGTTGACGTAATAGCGGAAATATCCGAAACGGAAATCCGTGAGAAGGGCCGGGGTCAGTGAATAGTCGGCGCCTGCCGCGATGCTGTGATTCAGCGAATATGAGGTTCCCGCGAACGCGCTGGCGTCGAAGCCGGACCCTCCGGCCAGGCCGAACAGCGCCGGCGAATTCATGTTGAAGCGCTGTAAGCTGTACCGGCCGAATATGCGCAGCTTGTCGGTTTGATAATCGTCTATCCGGGTATCGAACGAATTCTCACCGAGAGCGACGCTGCCAGATCCAACATAATTCGGCTGGTTGGGGCCGGCAGTGAGATTCGGCAAGGGAATCAGGCTCAGCAGTGCTTGCCCTTGCGGTGACAATTGACTGGCTGGAATCACATTGTTGGGATACTGAATGCGAGTCGCCGGAGTGGAGCCGCTGTTGGGATCGTAAATGTTCAATCCCAGGTCGCTCACGTTGCCCAGCCGGTTCGCCGCCGAAGGCACCCACTCCGTCACGCTCCCGCCGGTTCTCCGGTCGACGCGTTGATAGTCGCCAAAGAGAAATACCTTGTCCTTCTTGATCGGACCGCCGATGGAGCCTCCATACTGGTTCCAGATGGTAACCGGAATATCACGGCCGCCCGGTCCGCCGATGGGCAGCGACTGGGTGAATGGATTTCGCGCCTCCAGATGATCGTTCCGGAGATATTCAAACAAGCTGCCGTGGAGCTGGTTGGTGCCGGACTTGGTCTGCGAACTCACAACCATCACTCCGGCCATGCCGAACTCGGCGTCGAAAGCGTTGCTGGTGATCTTCGCCTCGGTCACAGCATCGAGCGGCGGATTGATCACCTGATACGCCAGCACCGAATCGTGATTGTCGGTCCCATCCAGCACATGGGCGATGGCGGAGTACATCTGCCCATTGACCGAAACGCGGTAAGCGCCCATAGGGTTCTCGGACTCGGTCGAAATCGCGTTGCCCGCGGTTTGCGTCACGCCGGGGTACATCAACTCCAGGCTTGAGAACCGCCGCCCGATGATGGGGAGATCCTCGACCAGCTTTTGATTCCAGGTGATGGCAACATCGCTGCGCTCGGTTTTCAGCAGCGAGCCATCAGCCGTGACTTCCACGGTCTGGGTTGTATCGCCGACTTCCAGCTTGACTTCCACGATTGATTCGTTGTCAACCGACACGCTGATATTGTCGCGAACGTAGGTCTTGAATCCCGGGTTTTCGACCCTCAGCCGGTAGCGCCCTACTATTAGGAATCCTTGCCGGAAACTGCCGGCGTCGTTGGTGGTGGTGTTCGCCGTGGTACCGCGATCCTTATCCGTGATCGTCACTTTCGCGCCGGCGACTCGCGCCCCGCTGGGATCTGAGACGGCGCCCACTATGCTGCCGTAGACCGCCTGCCCGGACGAAGTCCGGGCTTGGAAGAACGCAACCGCCAGGAGCGTGAAAATAACCTCAAGACGTTTAGTCGGCACGTGGACTCCTTCCTGACCCTGGAGGTCCGGTATGCACACGCATGCATCAGCCGGATATAGCAAATTCTAGGTTGACTTTGCTCTCCGTGTCAAGTAAATTTGCCACCCGTTATGCTACAAGACCACCGGCGACTTCGAGACGGCGCGCCTTCCATGGCCGTGTCCGTAACCCTTTCGTAACCACTGGGTTTGACTTCCATCGGGGAACCGCATTACACTGTCTCCGAACCGGCTTGCACACGCATGCAGCAATAAATACCCATCATGATCACTCGCAGGACAATCATCGGAAAAGCTGCCGCCGCTCTGGCGGCTTCGGCCAGCGCCAGCCCGCTCGCAGCCCAGGCAGTCGCCGAAAGCGACGGGCGGCAATTCTTTCTGCGGCTCCTGAAAGCGAGCAATGACTCGGTTGGCCGCCTGCTTCAGGATCCGCAGGCCCGCCCGGCAAGAGGACTCGGCCGGGGGGCCAACATTGCGGCGCTGGCCGCGGCGTATTGCGCTCCCGAATCTTCGTACTACAAGTCGGAAAATCTGATTCCTCCGATGGAAAGCGCGTCGGCCGCGTTTTTGGCGGCGCAGCATCCCGACGGCACTGTGGATGCCGGTAATCTCGCTTCCCCGCCCGATACCGGCTTCGTCGTGGAGGGCCTGGCCACTATTCTCGCCGTGCTGCGCCAGACCAACGATCCGCGCCTGGGGAAAACGAAAGACACCTTAAGCAGGTTTCTTCTGGCAGCCGGCGAGGCGCTGGTGACGGGCGGCGTGCACACGCCGAATCATCGCTGGGTGATCTGCTCGGCGCTCGCCCGCATCAACTCATTGTTTCCGGCGGCCAGGTACGTCGACCGCATCGACGACTGGCTGGGCGAAGGCATCTACATCGATTCCGATGGCCAGTTCGAGGAGCGCAGCGCGGGAATCTACTCGCGTGTCACGGTGAACGCCTTCGTTACCATCGCGCGGCTGCTGAACCGGCCCGAGCTTCTCATCCCGGTGCGCAGAAATCTTGACATGACGCTCTTCTATCTGCATCCGGATGGGGAGGTTGAAACCGTGGCTTCCCGGCGGCAGGACCAAAACATGACGGTCTCGGTAGCCAACTACTATCTGCAATATCGGTATCTGGCCATCCGCGACCATAATCCGCCGTACGCGGCCGTGGTACGGTTGCTCGAAGCGAATCCCGGAGAAGGGCTGGTGGAGGGCGGCAATCCGGTCATCTCTTTTATGGAAGAGCCTCTGCTGATGAAGGCCCTTCCCGCCGGCGGATCCATCCCATCCGACTACGCCAGGGTTTTTTCGAACAGCGGACTGGCGCGAATCCGGAGAGGCGACATTAGCGCATCCGTCTATGGCGGCTCGGATTGGCCCCTGGGCGTCGCGTCGGGCCTGGCTAGCAATCCGACATTCTTCAATTTCCGAAAAGGAAAGGCTGTATTGCAATCGGTGCGTATGGGCGGAGAATTCTTCAGTGAAGGCGCTTTTCGCGGCGAGGGGCTCCAGGTGTCGGGGAACCAGTATTCGCTCCACCAGCGCTTCGACGCTCCCTACTACCAGCCGCTTCCGAAGGGACTGCGAAACCCCCAGGGAGATTATGCGCTGACGCCCGCCAGAGACTCTCGATTCTGGAGCAAGCTCGATTTCCCGCACCGGCGGATGAGCAATGTCCAGGAGCTGGATCAGAAGGTGACCGTAGTGGAGAAACAGGGCGTATTCGAGCTGCGCTTCGACATCACGGGCCATGCTCATGTTCCCTTTCTGGTTGAGCTCGCGTTCCGTCCCGGAGGCGAATTCGCCGGAACTCTTCAGGAAGCGTCGACGCGCGACAACACGAAGGTCTTGTTCCTCAAGGAAGGCGCCGGCAAATATCGGGTCGGAGGCGACACGATCGAGTTCGGCCCAGGGCAGGCGGACCACCAGTTGACTAATCTTTCCGGGCCTTCCTACAGCGCTCACGGCGCAACCCTGAAACCTGCCGGGTCTTGCGTCTACATTACCGGTTTTACGCCGTTCCAGAAGATCGTCACCATCCGGGGCGTGTGATGTCGCCAGGTCCACTGAGTTGCGCGACAACTTTGGAGCGGCAAAATACCATAGGAGCTTCGGCATGACCAATCGCCGGGATTTTCTTTTTCTCGCATCCGCGCTGGGCGCACGGGTGGCGCGGGCCGAGCCGGATTCGGTCCAGGCTTTTCGCGCGGGCACGTGCGCCGGAGGACAGACAGCGGAGGTGTTTTTGAAGGCGTGCGAGGAATGCTCGCAACTGGGGTATCGCTTCGTCGAAAGCAGCGGAGCGGGCGCCAGGCTGGCCGACGTCTATGCATCCAGCATCACACCGTTGAAGGAAGAGCTGGACAAGCGCCACTTGACCCTGATCGGATATGCGCATTACTGCGAGATGGCCGACCCGGCGAAACGCGAAGAGCTCATCAGCCTGCATCTGCGGATTGGCCGGACGCTCCGGCCGCTTGGCGCCAGGTACATCACCCACCTCCTCATTCCTCCGCCGAAGCCCGGCGTACCTGCCGATAAGCTCCCCGCACAAATGACCGCGGAAGACTTCAAGAACTTCGGCCGCAACGCGAACGAGGTTGGAAAACGCCTGCGGGAAGAGACCGGATTGCGCATCGGCTATCATGCCGAGACGGTCGACGTAGCGGCAGGGCTTCTGGATCCGGTGATGGAGGCCACCGATCCCCGGTATTTCGACCTGGTGGCCGACGTGGGCCATCTCAAGGCGGGTGGACTGGACCCGCTTCAGGTTTACAAGAAGTACAATTCGCGGATCATCACGACCCACCTGCGGGATTACGATCCGGAAATTGTGTATGAACGCAACGGCACGAAGATCAAAGGCCGGTTCGTGCCTCTGGGACAGGGTAAGATCGATCTCCCGGCGCTGCTGGCTTATCTAAGGCAAACGGGATTCAGCGGCCAGGTGATGGCGGAAGGCGGAGGCTTCGCCGCCAGCCGCGACTACATGGTGCAGCACCTTTCGATTCAGATGTGAGCGTCGACTACCGGTGTCATCGGACGAGACACGCCGGCGCGGCGGATACACACACAGACGCGAGCAGGACGAGCCACGGGCCGCCCGTTTGAGACATTTGTCCCAATTAAGCCAGTAAGTCTCTTATTATCAATGTCCGGTTATGCCGATTTTAGGACAGATGTCCCAACACCCTGGTTGCGAAATCCCCTTCGCACAAGCCAACAGACTGGCAGCTCGGTTTGCCTGAACACTTCGTGCCCACGCTACTTCCCCGTCGCGGATCTCACGAGGACTCTCCTGCGCGAGGCCCGCAGCGGTGCCGCGATCCGCGCCGTCGTACGCCGCAGGTTCCAGGAACCGCGCGAGCCAACGGGCTTCGTACTCCACCGGGACCTCCACGTTCTCTTTCAGCCCGCGCACGGACCCCGCATCGATCAAGTCAACCGTCAGCACCAGGTCCGTTTTCCCGGCCGGGACGAACTCCAACACGACCATCCGAGCCAGAAGCTACGATCCGAATGCGCGGCGCGGGAGCTTGGGAAGACCGGTTTCGACCGCTCCCGGCCCGGCCGGCAGCCGGCCGCAAAGAAATGTCGCAGCCAATCCGATGGCGGCAGTGAAGGATAACCATAAACCTGGCGCGGCCGGATTGCCTGCGATTTGGATGAGATACGTGCAGATGGCGGGTGTGAAGCCGCCGAAGAGCGCAGCGGCCAGGCTGTACGCAAGAGAGAACCCCGATGCTCTTGCCTCGGCGGGTATTAATTCGGTCAGGTAGACAACCATGGCGGCGTTGTAGCTCGCATACAGGAACGACAACCAGAGCTCCACCCCCAGCAGGCGCGAAAACGAGGCGGCGGTGGTTAGCCAGGAGAGTGAAGGGTAGGCGGTCAACAGCACCAGAACGGTGCAGACGAACAGCAGCGGCCGCCTTCCGACGCGGTCTGAGAGCGCGCCCATGACGGGCAGCCAGAGGAAGTTTGAGATCCCGCCGCACACCGTGACCATCAAACTGTCGGAATCCGACAACCGAAGCACCTTGTGGCCAAATGTGGGGGTGTAAACGGTGATCAGGTAGAAGGATGATGTAGACATGGCGACCAGCATGATGGCGAGACCCACGATTCGCCAATTGACTGCCAGGGACCGCACGATCTCGCTGCTCGACAAGTGACGCTTGCGTGAAAGGAACGCCCCCGTTTCGGGGAGCGACCTCCGTATCAAAAGCAGAAACGGAATGATCGCGCAGCCAACCAGCAGGGGCACACGCCACCCCCACGCTTCCATCTGTGCCGGCGGAAGCAGCGCCGTCAATATTAAGCCCAGCAGGGCTGCGAAGACGACGGCGACTTGCTGGCTCGCATTTTGCCAGCTCACGTAGAAACCTTTGTGGCCCGGAGAGGCGATCTCCGAGAGATAGACCGATACGCTACCCAATTCCACACCAGCGGAGAATCCTTGCAGCAGCCGCCCGGCTACGACCAGCAGCGGAGCTGCCAAACCAATGACCGCGTAGCCGGGCACGCAGGCGATCGAAAGCGTCCCTATCGACATGAGTCCAAGCGTGAGCATCAAGCCCGCTCGGCGGCCCCGGCGATCCATATAGGCTCCCAACACGAGGGCGCCAAGCGGCCGAATGAGGAAACCCACTCCGAACGTCGCGAATGACAGCATGAGAGAAGCGAATTCGCTGTTCTTGGGGAAGAATGTCCGGCCGATGGGCGCGGCATAATAGCCGAAGACAAAGAAATCGTACATCTCGAGGAAATTACCTGTCGCGACGCGGATTACGGCCCTGATCTTCGCCCGCCGCTCGGTCTCAGGGCTCACAGGTTCTGGAAACGACATCTCAGCGGATCATACCGAAAACCAGAGAGCTTCACACCTGTAGGATTGGGCCCGCGATGCGCCTGCGATGCGCGCAGGCTGCCGGGAGCGCCTACGCTAGAATCCCCGGCAAATTGCGCACGGCATTCTCGTGAAAGATTTTGCGCAGTGCCCGTTCCGGCAGTGCCAGTCCTTGGACTTGACGATCGCGGGATTGAACCGTCTCGCCGGTAGCGAAGAAGTTCCATTCGCGGTCGTGGGTCGCCTGCAAGGATTGTGCGGCCCGTGCGTCGTCTCCGGGACCCAGCGTGAAGTCTGTCGCGTAGAGGATGCGATCCTGGTATTTCAGGACGAACTGCCGGACCTTTTCGCGATCGCCAGCCATCAGGTAGCGGACCCGCGAGGCCACGTCGACTACCAGGTTGGGGAGAGCGTCGAGGCGTTTCGCCAGCCGGTCCAGGTCCTCCTCATTACTTCCCAGGTGGCAGCCGATCACGCGCAGCTTCGGATAGCGCGCCACCACCCGGTCGCGCGCCGCCAGAATCGTGTCCTTGGAGGGCGCTTCCGGATGCCCATACATGTGCCATTCGGGGTGGTTCTTGAGGTACCCGGATTCCGTATTGGCGGCATCCAGAGGCAGCCACGCTCCGTTCGGCTCGGCAAGGTGACAGATCAGAGTCTTGCCGGCTTTTTGGATGGCTTCGTAGATGGGCAGCAGGGCCGGGTTGTCCGGTAAGAGATACTCGCCCGACTTGGAACGGATACCCATGCCGATGTTTTTCCATATCTTCACTGCAATGGCCTCCTGAGCAAAGCCCTGCTGCAGTCCGCCGATCACTCGATCGGCAAATCCCGGCTTCTCGAAATCGCGCGCATCGAAGGTAGTCGCCCAGGCCCAGCGCCCCTGGCTTTCGCGATGAAATCCGGCGGTCCCCTGGATCATCTCCGGCAGGGCCGACACCTGGTCCCCGACTTCCCGGGAATCGCAGATGCTCAGACCGCGCCATCCGGTTTTCTCCATACTTGCGATGAGGGCCGGAGCGCTGCGGTGGATATGGTTATGCGTGTCGATCCGTTCGAAGGGAACCTCCGCTGCACGGCCGGTCTTCACAGTCGCGGCGGCGGGAACCATCGCCAACAACTCTCGTCTGGTCATGTCAGCGGCGTCTCCCGTAATATTTGTTGGGCGCACCGGGCGTGGGAACGTCGCTGGCGACCTGCGCCCCGCTGGCATGCGCCCGGGTCAACGCCGCGGCGAGAGTGATGCCGCTGCCGGAGACCTGTGCACCGGCCGCGTGCGCAAAAGCGAGCGGCCGGGCGACGGTGATTGTGGCGCCGCCTCTGCCGCCGGTGGTGGCGGCGACAACCGCCGTCTCATAGTTCGCACCACTGTCAATGGTGATGGTCTGGCCGGCGCTAAAGCCTGCGGCGCTGGCGACAGGGATAACGGTCGCGCCCACGTTGGTGGCGGCACCCACCGTGATGGCGCCTGCCGTGCCAACCGTTGCGATGACGACGGTCTCGAGGCTCGCGCCCGTATCAATCGTAATCGTCTGGCCGGCGGCAAAGTCTGCCACGCCGGCGACTTTGATATTGGTCGCGCCGGCGGGCGAACCGGCCGGCAGGGTGGTGGCGGGCTGCAACAGGAAATCGGTGCAGTTGCTGTCGGTGTCGACGCCGTCCGGGAAACGGCCCGCGCTCCTATTGGTCGCGACGGCGGCCGCAGCGGCCGGCCCGAAGCCACCGGCCGCGCCGGGCGCACTCACGCGGCAGCCGCCCTGCCCTGATCCGGAGGCGGCTTGGTAACCCTCGGAGGCCCATGGGTCGACCAGAAGGCCGTAGTTGAGGCTGTCGACGACCAGGCCAGCGGCGTCACGCAGCACCATGCTGCCGGCGCTGGCGGAGAGGGCGGGGCCCCCGAACCACTGGTTGGGTACCGGGGTCCCTTGGTAGCCCGCGGTCGTGACCAGGGCGTCACGCACAACCGCGTTGATCGCGTGGTCCTTGACCAGTGGGCTGTCCAGCGTGATGCCGGTGCCGAGCGCCTGGACGGGCTCGTTGCTCGAGTGGGCAGAGGCCGTCTCCGGCTGGAAGCTGATCCCTGTTCCCTTCACGCTGAAGGGAAGGTTGGCCGCATGGTTGAATCGCAGCGGGGCGGCCAGGTCGAGGCCGGTTCCCTGACCTACCACAAACTCGCGATTGAGATGCGCCTTAGCGAGAGCCGGCGTAAAATCGACGCTGGCGCCGGCCGGACTCGCGGCGCCGACGGCGGTGATGGTAACCGTTTCGTGGTTCGCGGGGGTGCCAACTGTCAGCTTGTCGCCCACAGCGAAACCGTTCGCGCCGCGGACTTGGACTTTGATATTGGTCGCGCCGGCGCTCACTTCGGCCGAGAGCGCCCCGCGGCTCGCCTGCGTGCCGACGCGCGTGACCGTAACGGTCTCGATCCCATGGCCGACGCTGTCGATGTCCAGCCTGATCCTGTCACCGACGGAGATGTTGGCGACGGACGTCACCTTGATGTTGGTGGCTCCGGGGGCCGCGTTCGCCCCCAGGAAGGCTTGCGTGCCCGGCTTGCCGACCGTGCTGACCGTGGCCACCGCGTACCGCTCTGTGGCTTTTCCGACCGTGGGATAGGTGGCGCCATAGCCGATGGCGATCTTCTCGCCGACCGCGAAGCCGGACACGCTGGTGACCGGCACGTTGGTCGAGCCGACGGGGACCGTGATCACCGGACCGTCGGGGAGGGGTTGCCACAGCGTCGTATTGTTGCCGGCCGCCGTCCCGATGCTTACGATCTTGCGGGTCTCCACGCTGGAGCCGGTGTCGATGCCGATCGAATCGCCGGCGTTCATGCCGGTCGTGCTCCTGACGTGGATGGTGGTATCACCCTTGCTCGCGGTCGCCGCCAGCCCGGAGTTGGAGAGGCCGAGCAGGTAGAAGCCGCGAGCCGCGAGCTTCGTCCCGGCCGGGATCTTCACCGCCGAGAAGATGGCCTGCTGCGTCGGGTGCTCGGTCAGGGCAAAGTTGGAGATATCGACGTCCCTGGCGCCGGCGTTGTAGAGCTCGATGAACGAGTCCGTCGGGTTGGTGGGAGAACCGGCGCTAATACGGAACTCGTTGATCTTGATCGGGCTCACGTTCCGCACCTTCTCGGCCGTTGTCTCGGATTGATTCCCGCCGTTCGCCGGGTTCGTCCACTGGGCGTTGCCGACCAGGTCGCCGTTGAAGGCCGCCGGCCCCGAGGTGACCTTGAAGGTCGCGCTCACGCTGGCGCCCGGCGCGACCGGGTCAGCGATCGTCACCGACGTCTTGGTGGCGCCCGGAACGACGGAGGTCCACTGCTTATTGGGCAAGGTAATGCTCAACTGGACGCCCACCGCAGGCGAACCCGTGGTATTCGTGAACGTCACGCTGGTGTCCTGCGAAGACCCCGGTGAGAACGTCTGGAGTCCCGGCGGCGTAGCAGTTGCCGACGCCGGCGCCAGGCTCAGCCGCGGCACGTCGTACCTGGCAGCCACGACGTTGGCCTGCACCATCTGGTCGGTGCCGTCCGTCGGGAAGGTGCCTGCGGCCGTCATCGCGCCTTCATAGAAGGTGCCCTGCGAGCCGACGCTGTTGTCGCCTCCGTTACCCAGCAGGATGGCCCCCTGCTTGCGCATCGGGTCATAGGTTGAGTCGACGCGCGGTCCGTCGAACATGACCGACAAGGCCCCCCGCTGCGCGTCGCCGCCCATGGAGGTCCAGTGGTGCGGTTCGCCCTTGGCCATCGCGGTCACGAATCGCCAGGTGATGCTCGGCAGGTTGGCGCAGAGTTTGGATCCATCCGGGTTGACGCAACCGACCAGGTTGTTCTCCTGGTCGGTCATGATCCACGGGCCGGGGGCGCTCCCGCGATACCAGGCGGTGGCGTTGCCGTAGTAGGTGGTTTCCATGGTGCCGTTGTCGTCGTCGCGGCTGTCGATCTCGGCATTGCCGTAGTCGAAGCAGCAGCCGGAGTTGTAGTGGTGGCCGTTAATCACCCAGTACTGCCCCTCCGCCTGGTCGTCGACCGCGGTGCCCTTGGCGTCGTTCTGGCGCAGGCCCATGCCCGGCGCGATGAAGACGCCGTAGGCCTTGTGGCCCATGATTGTAATCGGCGCCATGTCGGCGACCGGCAGGTTGTTAAACCCACCCATGGCCGGGCCGCTGAATCCGCCGCGGGGCACCTGGATCAGGTCGTTATGCTTGGGGGATTGGTCGTAGATGGTGGTGATCCAGCAGTACGTGTTGGCGCAAAACGCGTCCTGCGCGGCCGCGTTGGCGTATCCGCCCGCATCCCCGCCTACATTGGCGACCGGCGACGCGACGGGCTGGACGACGCCGATGTTTAAGGTCTTGCCGTCCGACTGGCGCAGGACTTGGTAGAGCGGGCCATTGTACCCAGCGTACAGGGCGCGCGTGGTGCTGTGGGCGGCCACGCAGGGGTCGCCGGCGGCGGCGTAGATGTCACATGGGCCCTTCGGCCTGGGCGGAACATTGGCTCCCGCCCCTGCCTGTTCGGCCATCGTCAACGTGGCGCCAATCAGCGTGAGCGCCAGTGCGAGCATTAGCCCAAGATTGATTCTGGTTTTCATGTTCATCCTATTTGCCTTGTTAATCTCAGTCAGATCCAGTTTCCGGTGGAGTGGACAGTTCTCCCTCCGCGCCCCGCGAATTCCCAGTTCCGCGGCCCGGGAAACGATCATCCAGCGCTTCATAGAGAATGCCTCCCGCAAGGAATGCGGTCGCCCTTACCCGGCCTGAGGGGGCCGGTAAAAAAGTGCCTGGCGCCGCAGCCCTTGACGATATCACGACTCAATTCGAGCGGCATGGGGGACGAGTTCGACAAACGCCGGACAAGAGTGGAACTTGGCGCGGTGTGGCGCGGTTCAGCCGTCAAGACGCTCCGTCATGGCCAGGGACCGGACCCGATGGGCGCCATCCCATTCGGACACCCCAGTGTCACACCGCTAAAGATCGTCATTGTGTTCGAAAAACGGGATCCCGCGTTCGTGATCAAATTCCAGCGCGGCATTCAGTATTGTCAGGGAGTGCATGATCACGACTGGGCTTCCGCATCATCACCGGGAACTTACCTCCGTGGAAAAGATCGTTGCGCACGGTTCGAATTGCCAGCAGAAGCCGCGTTAGCAGCCTGTCGGTTTCCGTTCTCGGTTGGGGCTCCGACCAGTCCATTCTCCCTTGGACTTGGATCTGCTTTCTTGGAGGGCCGGCTTCGAAGTATTCAGCAGCGAGCGCTATTCGCGTTGAGAGTGCCTGGCCAGTCGGCGGTCTCACTGTCCGCATTGCGCTGAATTACCGGAGGAACGGGAATTTCGCTGGCAATGCGTGTGATTTCTTTCTGCGATGTGTCGGCTGCCACAGTCACAGGCTATCGCAAGCAGAAACGCCATCGGGTGGTGTCCGAATCGGACCGATGGCAAAGCAGGAACCTTGCGGTGCTGGCGGCCAAGGCTCCATCAGGAATCCCTGCGGACCTTTATCATTGGAACCGTCCAGGCGCACAAAATTCGGTTCACAGGGCGGATCCCGCAGATCGCGTGGACGCGGGTAGGAAGCCCGGCGGCTTCAGGTCAGGTTTGCGCCGTCCTCGATCATGGGCGGCCAGCTAACCGCAGTCTCCGATTCGGTTATTGGACGGAAGGGTTGTTCGCGCCGTGATTGGTAAACGCTGCGCGACTACACAGGATCTATGCTCAGAACACCGGGTTTGGAAGCATGGGCCAGGCCAAAGTCCGAAGATGTAAGGTAGGCAGGTCTACGAAATCTGTCAAGTACTACTTTTCGACAACGTCTAGAGGTTCCGCGATCCTGGCTTGGATATAGCGTCTAACACGGTCTTTGCGGGCCTGATGATGCGCACTTTCATCATTCAGCTTTAACTGTTCTTGCGCCTCGTCGGGCAGATACTGAGATTTATACATACGTTTTCAAATATAGCATATTCCTGGACCAATATCTTCAAAACCCAACCTTAGAAATGCCAACCATATCAGATCAATCGTGTCCAGAACAGCAGTTACACTGAGCGACCGTACCCGTTAGTCCTGATGAGAGTGCAGCGATAGCCGCTTCGCACGCCGCCATCACCGAAAGCGACGTTCCGCCCTTGCCGTCAGACGGGATATCCGTAAGGATTCGCGCCGTCGCGTCCTCTGATCAACCCACACCAGAAGGCGGGCGTAAAGAGACGCCATGATGGAATCTGACACTGTTCGCTGCATCCATAGATTATGCATTCGTCTGCCCGAATTCAAAAGTGCTGGAAGTACTGCAAGAGTACTGTCTCTGCTTACCGTCCGCCGCGGCCTCTGCAATTCTCCCGGTGCGCCTTCACGCCATCCCGCCCTGCGGGATCTATCGCCCCCGCGATCCGGATGGTAGACATCGGCTCGGGCGCAGCGTTCAGGTCGCCGAGCCAGAGGACTGACTTCTTTGGATCGAGCCGTTCACTGAAATAGCGCCGCACGCGGTGGAACCATTCCAGCTTAAACACGATCTTACGTGCGAGCTCGGCCGGCGCAGTCCCGAACGGTCTGCGCGATGAAGGCCGGGTTCTGCGATGCCCGCAGTTTCGTTGTGCAGAATGGTTCTGCGTAGTTTTGAGTGACCCACCGCGACTCCGCATCAGATTAGGCAAAGATTGGCCGGTTATGCCGCGATCTGGGAAACTTCGGATTCAACGCAGGATACCTCCCGTGGAACGCGCCGTCCACAGAAGGCTCAGGACCCCCAGGACGACCTACAGGGAATGGAACGGTTGATGTTGGGAAGCCGGCTGGCACGCTGCCAGTGAAGCTATAATCGAAGCATGTCCTCCGACCGCAATCGGCTCCACGCGCTCGTGGATGCCCTTCCGGACACTGACGTGCAGGCGGCCATTGCCTTTCTTGCGGAACTGGGCGCGGAAGAAATCATCGATGCCGAAACTGCGGCCAAGCTGGATCTGGCCCTCGCGGAACCGGGCGACGATGTTCCCCTGGAGGAAGTCCGCCGCCGGCTCGGGCTGTGATCCGCCGCGTGGTCTTCCGTCCTGCCGCGGTGCGCGATCTCGCACGCCTTGACTGCACCGTCCAGACACGGATAGATGTAGCCCTGGTACGTTACGCCGCGACAGGTCACGGGGATGTGAAGTCCCTCAAAGACCGTCCCGGTGAACTGCGCTTGCGAGTCGGTAAGTGGCGGGTATTTTTCTGCCTCGACCCCCCTGATTTCATCCGTGTCCTTGGCATTGACAATTGGGGGCGAAGCGTATTGACCTCCCTGTCGGCCTCAGGCTTCCATTCCTCCCGTGAAATGTGGCTCACATCAGTTGGAATACAGCCACGCCCGGGCCACCTCGAATCCTCAACCTGCCGCCATTATTTAACTACGCCGCCGGTTTCAGCACCTCATTCCAGATGATTCCAAATTCCTTGCGGCTGATTTTGGTGGCGGCGCTGAGGCCGATCTTGGTTCGGCCCTGGGCGTCACGGACCTCTGCCGACGGCCCATCCACGTCAAGCGTCACGGGCCGCGTGGTGGCGTTGATGGTCAGGTCTCCAGCGATCTTGAGTTTCCTGGCCTGTTCGTCGCGTTTGGCCACGCCGGTGTTGAGAGTGGCGCAGTCGATGGTGGCATGCACCGCGGCGGCCGTTGGGCGCTTGGGGTCGTAGTGGGCCGTGCCCTGATGCCGCTGAATTCGCCGCGCACCGTGGAAATCATCAGGTGGCGCACGCTAAAGTAAGGGGCGCTGTGGAAGGTGTCTAACCGCCACTCGGCGTCCTGGGCGGCCAGCGGCAATCCAGACAGAACAATAGCTGCGAGATAAAACCTGCGGTTCGGCGCTCACCGTGCTGCTGGCAGCGGCTTGCGTTCAGCGAGCCAGATATTCGCCTGGATCTCGCGAACGGCCAGCAACATGGTTTTCCCGGCCAGCGAGAGGCCGATGTCTGCTACGTCCCCGAAATCACCCAGACTGCGCCGGTACTGGTGCAGATGATGCGCCGGAAACGGTTCCCCAATCACTTTCGAAGAGGCCGGGTCAAAACGCACCGCCCAGACGCAGCGGAAGCCGTCCCGCTCCGAAAGGAAGTAGAGGAGACGGCCATCCGGCGACCAGAAGGGCTGTCTCTCATCCACCTGGGCGCCTCCGGTCAGCGGCTTCCATTCCCCTTCCGGAATCTGACCGTTGTCCGCGTAGCGCACCAAATAGGTTTTACGCTCGCGGGCACCCGTGACCACCGTGAAGCAGAGCCAGCGGCGATCGGGCGAGAGGCGGGGCGTGTAGATCCGGTTCGCCTGGGAGCGCAGAATGGTAGTGCTCTTGCCGCCGGCAACGTCCAGAACGGCAATCTCGCTGTTCTTGGCGGCCTCGTCGTAAAGAATCCGCGTACCATGGCCGAACCACTCAATGGGCCGGCCGCAGCCGGTGCAGATCCGCCGGGCAACGCCGCCCGTCACCGGCGCCGCGTAGATCGATAAGCTATCCTTCTCCCGAACCGCATAGGCCACCTGTGTGCCATCATCCGAGATGACAGGAGGGGTGGCCTCAGAGGTTTCTCCGATCCTGATTTCCTGGCCCGTGGCCACTTCCAGGACGCGGATCTCCTGCGTCCGGCCCGACTTTGCTTTGTAGGCGATGCGCTTGCCGTCGGGCGATGGGTAAGGAGCGGTCCGGTCGACCAGGCCGCCGGTGAGGGGACGGGGTTCGCCGGTGACCGTGCCGGACGCCGGGTCGACGTTCATCGCCCAGAGGTTGGTGTTGTAGCTGGGGGCATATCCGAATACGATCTTCGTTCCATCGGCGGAGGCAGTGGGCCAGAAGCTGATCCCGGGCGCCATGGTCACGGCGATGGGAGCGCCTGTTACCCGGGCCTGCGCCGCGTCGAAGGGGACGCGATACGCGTTGGTGCTATCAGCCTCCCCGGCGTAGATCAGGACTCCGGCGGAGGATAAGGAACTCGGTGAGACGCGACCGAAAGAATCGCGCAGCCATATCGCGGCGCCGCAGGATTTTTCTTCGCCCCCATCCACCGGGACGGTGTACCAGTCGAAGGCCTGACTTGCCTTCGCGTCAATCCCGGCGAAGAGTAGACGCTTGCCGTCCGGGAGCCAAAGGGGGCGATTGACCGGGCTGTGCTTGACCGGGAGTTCGCGCGGCGTTCCGCCCATGGCCGAGATGAGCATGATGCGATCGTAGGTCTGGTTTATGTACGAGATTTGCGCGCCATCCGGCGAAAATGCCGGGCCGTGGCCATCGGCAATCCTCCGTGCTGCTCCGCCGAAGGTGGAGACCACGTAAATGCCCCCGGAGTAAATGCCCCCGGAATCCGGGCCGCCATAGAAGACGATTCTGCTGCCATCCGGCGAAAAGGACGGACTGTGGCTCTGGCCCAGTCCCGACGTCAGGCGGACCGGCTCGCCACCGGCCACCTGCTGTATCCAGATATCCGTGGTGCCGCTCTGCGAGCGATCCGACGAGTACGCGATGACTTTGCCGTCTGCCGAGATGGTGGGCGCGACGTTCGAAGCGGTATCCGAGGTCATGCGCCGGAAGGTGTAGGCCTGCGCGGGCGTTTCGGCCTGGCGCGGACGCCACAAGCTAAATGCCGCCGCGGCCAAGATGGCGACGCCGACGGCTCCAGCGGCTCCATAAACCCACCCGCGAGAGGTTGAGCGCCGCAGGGCCGCGGTCGCAGAATCGGGTGCGGCGATTCGCGCAAGCTGCCCCGACTGCAAGTCCTGCTTGAGGTCTTCGAGAAGGGCGCGAACGTCTGCCATGCTCTGCCAGCGGCGGTCAGGCGACTTCTCCAGAGAGCGGCGGAGCACCCGGTTGAACTCAGCCGGGATGTCCGGCAGTTGCTGCGTGAGATCCGGTGCATCGGCACGGAGGATGGCGGCGAGCGTTGAGACCGGCGAATCTCCCACGAAGGCTCGCTTGCCGGTGAGCATCTCATATAGCATGGCCCCGAAGGAGAAGACGTCGGACCGGTGATCGACGGGCTTGCCTTCGGCCTGCTCGGGCGACATGTAGGAGACCGTGCCGACGATCGCGCCTTCCTGGGTGCGAGGAGACGAACTGATGGCGACGGTACGGGTGACATCATCTGCGACAGCCGGTGCGCGCTCGACCAGCTTGGCGAGGCCGAAATCGAGCACCTTGGCGAGCCCGGCGTCGCTGATAAGCACGTTGGCCGGCTTGACGTCGCGGTGGACGATGCCGACGGCGTGCGCCGCGGCGAGAGCGTCCGCGATCTGAACCGCGTAGGCGAGAACGTCCTTGAAGGGCAGCCCGGTGGGCCCGATGACGGCATCGAGCGGACGGCCCGGCACGTATTCCATGGCGATGAACTCGCGCGGCGGGTCGAGGCTGATCTCGTAGATGGTGACGATATGGGGGTGGTTTAGGGACGAGGCTACCTGCGCCTCGTGCAGGAAACGGCGTTTGCGGTCGTCATCCAACCCTGCATCGGGGAGGAACTTCAGGGCGGCGAAGCGATTGAGGAGCAGGTCGCGGGCCCGATATACCACGCCCATTCCGCCCTCGCCCAGTTTCTCGAGGAGTTCGTAACGCCCAATTGTGGTGCCCGTCATTGTGTGCAATCAATGTTATCCCATGCATTCGCACTCGCGGCAAGTTCCGGGCCTTCTCGAAATACGCTGCCTGCCTGAACCTGCCACGAAATCAGTTCTTGATCAGTTCGATATCCAGCGTGATGGTGACTTCGTCGGCCAGCGCTACGCCGCCGGTTTCCAGCACCTCATTCCAGATAATTCCAAATTCCTTGCGGCTGATTTTGGTGGCGGCGCTGAGGCCGATCTTGGTTCGGCCCTGGGCGTCACGGACCTCTGGCGACGGTCCATCCACGTCAAGCGTCACGGGCCGCGTGGTGGCGTTGATGGTCAGGTCTCCAGCGATTTTGAGTTTTCCCTGACCGGCCTGGTTCACGCGCTTGGAGACGAACCGCATGGTAGGGTAACGCTTCACCTCGAAGAAGTCCGGCCCCCGCATCTGTTCGTCGCGTTTGGCCACGCCGGTGTTGAGCGTGGCGCAGTCGATGGTGGCATCCACCGCGGCGGCCGTAGGACGTTTGGGATCGTAGTGCCCCGTGCCCTTGATGCCGCTGAATTCGCCGCGCACCGTGGAAATCATCAGGTGGCGCACGCTAAAGTAGGCGGCGCTGTGCAAGGGGTCGATCCGCCACTCGGCGTCCTGGGCGGCCAGCGGCACTCCGGAGAGAACAAGAACTGCGAGATAAAGCCTGCGGTTTGGCACGGACTGCGGCTATTTTATCAAGCCGCGGCGCGCGGCATGGAGGCGCATTGTAAACTCCTCGGTTATAATTACCCTATGTTGACGCCCACCGACAAAATCTGGCACAACGGCCGCTTCATCCCATGGGCTGATGCGACCATTCATGTCCTTTCTCACGTGGTGAGCTACGGAAGCTCCGTTTTCGAGGGAATCCGCTGCTACTCCACTCCAGCCGGCCCCGCCATTTTCCGACTGCGCGAGCACGTTCGCCGCATGATGGATTCGGCCAAGATTTACCGCATGGAGAATCTTGGATACTCGGCCGAACAACTTGGGGACGCGATGCTGGAACTGGTGCGCGTCAACAACATGGACGCTTGCTACATCCGCCCGATCGCGATTCGCGGCTACGGCGACATCGGGGTGAACCCGTTGCAAAACCCGATCGACGTTTACATGGCCTGCTGGAGTTGGGGCAAGTACCTGGGCGAAGAGGCGCTCGCCGAAGGCGTGGACGTCTGCGTTTCCAGTTGGAACCGCTTCGCGCCCAACACGCTGCCGGCGCTTGCCAAGGCCGGGGCCAACTACATGAACTCGCAGCTCATCAAGATGGAAGCGCTGGCTAACGGCTACTCCGAGGGCATCGCGCTGGATACAGCCGGATTCGTGAGCGAGGGGTCGGGAGAAAACATCTTTGTGGTGCGGGACGGCAAGATCCATACGCCGCCGTTGGGCGCCAGCGTGCTTCCGGGCATCACGCGCGACAGTGTTCTGGCGCTGGCGCGCGACCTGGGCATCCCCGTAGTGGAGACTATCATCCCGCGCGAACTGCTGTACATCGCCGATGAAGTTTTCTTCTCCGGCACCGCGGCCGAGATTACGCCCATTCGTTCCGTCGACAAGATCAAGATCGGAAACGGACGGCGCGGCCCGGTGGCGGAGAAATTGCAGAAGGAATTCTTCGGCGTGATCAACGGCAGCCGGGAAGATCGATACGGATGGCTGACTCCGGTTCACGCCGCCGTGGGGGCCTGAGCGAAGGCGCGGTGGGATAGACGATCGCCTTTTGTCGTCTGTCGGCTGGAGGCGGCGCGACCAAAATGACTACCTCCCCCGAGATTTGCCATCCCGGCTGCGCCGCTCCTAATGGACCCTATCTTTGTATCGCGACCGGCCCCCGAAAAGCCAGCCTGAATGTTCCGCCCCATCCGTTTTTCAACATGTTTATGAAGCTGTCTCTGCAACCAGATACCCAGGCCAGGATGTGCCAAAGTTGTGTATAAAACGGCGCGCGGATGAATTGTTCGGAAGCGGAGGCCGCCTTCGGAGCGGTAGTTTTCCGCCTTGGGAGCCGTGACCGTTAGGGAGCGGTGGGTTCCGCCTTCGGAGCCGTGACCGTTAGGGAGCGGTGGTTTCCTCTACTGGAGTTCACAGAATGATCCACGGCATTGACGTCTTCACCGGTTCGGCGGTAAACGTGGAATTCCACGATACCATCCAATCCGTGACTCCGGCCGCGGTTGGGCTTGGGAACGAAACGGGCGGCTACGTGGCGCCGGGGTGGATCGATCTGCAGGTGAATGGCTTCGCCGGCGTGGACTACAATCGTCCCGATGTGGCGCACGCCGAAATCGCGCGCTCCCTGCAGGTTTTGTTTGCCACCGGCGTCACGCGATTCTATCCCACCGTGATCACGGGCTCGCCGGACGGCATGGAGCAGGCGCTGCGCAACATGGCGCGGGCTCGCGAATCGGTTCCGGGCGGCGAGGCCATGGACGGATTTCACGTGGAAGGCCCGCACATCTGTCCCGACGATGGGCCGCGCGGCGCGCACCCGTTGCGTTGGGTCCGCCAACCCGACCTCGACGAATTCCGCCGCTGGCAAGAGGCCACGGGGAACCGCGTGCGCATCGTGACGCTTTCGCCCGAGTGGCCGGAAGCCGCGCGATACATCGAGAGCATCACCGCGGAAGGTGTGGTGGCGTCGATCGGCCACACTAAGGCCACGGCGCAACAGATTGCCGATGCAGTTTCGGCCGGGGCCACCCTCTCCACGCATCTCGGCAACGGCGCGCACTTCCAGATGCGCCGCCATCCCAACTACCTCTGGGACCAACTGGCCGAAGACCGCCTGATGGCCGATTTCATTGTGGACGGCATCCACCTGGGCGCCAGCTTTCTGAAGACCGCGCTGCGCGCCAAAGGTGTCTCGCACTCGGTGCTGGTGACCGACGCTTCGACACCTGCCGGCGCCGCCCCGGGGCGCTATCAACTGGGCGAGCAGGCCATCGATCTGACGGCTGACCACCGCGTGGTGCTGGCGGGAACGGACCGACTGGCCGGCAGCGCGTTGCGCATGGACCGTGGCATTGAAAACCTAATGAACCTGGCGGGGCTTGGGCTGGCCGACGCGGTACGCATGGCGACTACCAACGCGGCTCGTGCAGGCAAGGTTCCGGCGCGGGCGCTCGGCCTGGCGGCGGGAGAGCGGGCCGATCTGGTGCAGTTCCGGTGGAACCCGGAGAGCAATCGGATTGCGGTGACGGCGACGTGGGTCTCGGGAAAGCGCGTTTACCGGGCGGATTCGGATTAGGATTGGTGGACGCCGGCTCGCCCCAAACCGCCCGCGGCTTGAGGTCCGCCGCGAAGAACCCGGCCCCCTAAGGGAGGTTAGATAATAAGTTGGACATTTGAGTCAAGTCAAGCGCACAAGAGAAGGCAGGATTTCACGCCAAGCCGCCAAGCCGCAAAGCAAAGCAACGCAAAGAAGAGACGAAAGAGAGATAATCACGTGACCGGGAATCCACTCGCGAAACAGATTGTGGATGCAGCTTAACGAGTCTATACCACTCTGGGGCGGACAAAGCCCAGCAAGAGGCCTTGGGAAATTGACGGCGTTGGTTTGCCCGGTTTGAATATCAGGTTGCCACGTCCATGGCCCCCATGGAACAATTGAAGATCCGCTATCGGGCGGGGGAGCTTGCCATCCCGCCCCGCCTTTGGGCGCTCCGGAAATGTCACTCGTCCTTCCGGTAGCTGGCGGGGGCCTGCTGGAGTCGGTCTATGAATCGGTCCTGGCATACGAACTGGAACACCGCGGGCTGCTCACGACGCGTCAGCTACGGGTTCCCCTGGTGTATCACGGCTGGTGTATCACGGCTGGTGTATCACGGCGTCCACATTGAGGTGGGATTTCGGGCAGACCTGATCGTTGAGGACCTGGTGATCGTAGATCAAGTCGGTCGAGGTGGTTTGCGCCAGTGCACAAGAAGCAGTTTCTCACCCATCTGCGGCTAGCCGACAAGCGTTTGGGTCTACTAATAAACTTCAAACGTGGCCCTGATCAAGGACGGCATCACCCGCGTCGTTAATTAACGGACTCCCTGAGTAATCTTCGTAGTCTTCTTTGCGGCTTTTTCTTGGCGGCTTGGCGGCTTGGCGTGAAATCTTGCTTTTTTGAATCCCGCGCTCCAAGCGATTCCCCTTACGCCAGACGCAAATTGTCCAGTTTATTGTATGACTCGGCCCTATTTCACCGGCCCCAGATACCGGTCCAGCCACGTCAGCACCTCGCGCCGCATTTCATTCGGCAGCGCGCCTACATTATGCGCGTACTCAAGCAGTACGAACTTCTTGTCCTTCTCCGGCGCGCCCAGCAGCCGGAACAGCGGACGCTGATAATCCTCCAGCGGAAACGTAAAGTCGTAACGGCCGTTCAACAGAAGCGTCGGAACCTTCAGCCGCGGAGCGAAGTTGATCAAGTCGATTTCCGGCTCCAGTCGTCCGGGGGGCAAGCCCGCCGAGAGGATCAGGCAGGTCTTCACGCGCGGCGGGTACGCTCCGAGCCGCACCGCCGGGCGCGCCCCCGAACTGAATCCCAGGAAGGCCGTCTTCCGGCTGTCGATATCCTTCCGCGTCTCCAGGTAATCCAGCGATCGTTCCACTTCCTTGGACCAGTCGATCTCGCGGTCCCGAAGCTGCATGGGGGTCAGCGATCGGGGCTCCCTGCGCTCATACATGCCTTCGTACACGGGGCAAAGGACCGCGCGGCCGCCGCGGATGAGATAGTCCAACTGATAGAAAGCGACCAGGTCGTGCTGGCTGTCTTTGTAAAGAAACGCGCCGATGCCCGGAAAGTACACTACCACCTGAAAGGGCGGGCTGGCGTTTTTGGGCAGAAACAGCACGGCGGGCATACGCTCCTTGCCGTGCCCGGCATCGTAGGAAACACGCTGCCTGGTCCAATCGGCGGAAGCGTTGTCCACGGAATCGATCCGGCCCTCGGGATCGCGGTGCTCGTACGTGTAGAGGGCCTGGAAGCCGCGGAAGACATCGTCGGAGACCGGCTTTTCCCGGCTGTAGTCGCGGCCCGATGGCTCCATCGGCGCCAGGAAGCCGGCGTCCGGAGGCGTCAAATACCGGGCGCAGCGAATGCCGTTGTCCGGCGAACGGTCGAAGGGGGGCTGAGCATCGGGATTGGTGAACTGATACGCCGGGTCGCGCCACGATCCACCCATGACGTAACGTTTCTTGCCGGCGGAATTCCAACACCATTCCTTGGCATTGCCGCCCATATCGTAGGCGCCGCCGGCGCTGATCGCCTGATACCTGCCCGCGGACGCCAGACCGGCGTTATCGAAATTGCTGAGGCGGATCACGGCCGGAGACATGCCCGGATAAGCCGCCGCATACCAATGCGAAACCGTCGGCAGGCTCTTCCCGGCAAACTCGGCGTAAGCCGCGGCTTCATACCAACTGAGGCCCGTTACCGGGAGGTCGCCCTTGCCGGCGGGAAAGCGTCCCGCCTCCCAGGTGGAAGGGCCCGGCTGGTTGGTGGCATCCACGAAGTAGCGCGAGCCTTCCTCCCAGGAGAGTTTCCGGCCGTCCTTCACAAACTCTTCCTTCCAGAATCGCCGATCCCGGTAGCCGCCGGCATCGACGAATTTCTGAAAGTCGCGGTTGGAGACTTCGTTGCGGTCGATGTAAAACTCGCTGGTGACCGGCAGCACCTGGATTCTCGCCACGGCGCTCAACATGCGGCGCACCGGGACCTTAACCATTCCGGCGGGCCATGTCCCGGCCGGCTCAAGCGTTAGCCGCAGGTCCGGCGAAACCTCGCCCTGCACCTGGTGCGCGAATTCGAAGGTCTCCCTTCCGGGCTTGCCGATGCGCATCCGGGAGTAGCCCCACGGAAATCGAACCTTATGAAGCGGCGTTTGACCCACTGGTGTCCAAGGCGCGCCGGGCGTTAGATAGTCCTTCACTTCCACGGCGGCGCCGGGCGGGTCGGTTTCGATATTGATGCCGGCCGAAATACGATTCCAGAGTTCAGTGAGCGCGGCGTCCTGTGGGAGATACTCCATCGCCCGGCGGGCCAGGGCCATGGCGGCGGCATTGGTCTCGCGATCCGCCAGCCGCGCGATTTCCGGCATGGCGACCTCACGCGCCCAGCGGACGTGGCTCTGCCGGACCAGGAACCAGCCGGACGCCGCCATCAGGACCGCCAGCGCAACGGCTGCGGCCCACCGCCCCGTGCGCCCCAAGCGTGCCGTCCGCGTGGTGCCCGTCGCCAACCGGGCGAGGTCTTGCGCCATTTCCTGCGCCGCGGCATAGCGAAGCGCGGCATCCTTTTCGGTCGCCCGCCGCACCATAGCGATGAGATCCCGGGGCAGTGCGGGGCGAACCTGTTTCAAGGGCTCCCCGAAGGTTGCTCCCGACAGGTCGGCGCCGGCCGGGGCTGGCGGGTGGCCTGACAGCATCGCGTAGAGCACGGCGCCCAGGCTCCAGATGTCGGATCGCGCATCGGCAGGCTCCCCTCGGCCCTGCTCCGGCGACGCGTACGGCGAATCGCCCGCCGGCAAGCCCAGTCCGAAATCCACGATCTTGACCTCCCCCTCCGAGGTCAACATCAGGCATTCGGGACGGATGCCGCCGTGGACGATTCCCCGTTGATGCGCCTTGGCCAGACCCAGCGCCGCTTGCCGCACAAACTCAATCGCCTCCGCCACGCTCACGCCCGCCTGCATTCTCTCCTGAAGGCTGCCGCCATCGTAGTATGCAGCGGCGATGAACACCCGCCCATCGGCCGTCTCTCCGGCTTCGTACACAGCCCCGATATGGGAGTGATCGAGCGCGGATGCGGTACGCGCTTCCCGCAGGAACTGCTCCGTGCCCTGCGCCAACCCGGCATGCCGATTGGCCAGGATCTTCAGGGCGACCAGCCGTTCCAACCGGGTATCCTCGGCCTTATATACGATCCCGCTGGCTTCCTCGCGGAGCAGCGACAGCAACCGATAGTTCGAGACCGTCTGACCGGCCTCCGGACGGCTCGGGCTCCTTGAAAAGTCCCCGCGCCGGACGGTTTCTAGCGCGGCCGCCGCTTCGGCCATACTCTGATATCGGGCCGAGGCGTCCTTGCGCAGACATCGTCTGACGATCGCGACGAGCCCTTCCGGGGTCTCCGGTCCCAGCGGCTCGGGCTCCTTGTGCAGGATGGCGGCCATGGTCGAAAAACGCGACTCCTCATGGAACGCGCGGCGTCCGCTCAGCATTTCGTAGAGCACCAGCCCCAACGAAAAAACGTCGGACCGCGCATCCACCGGCCTCCCCGATGCCTGCTCCGGCGACATATAGGCGGCGCTCCCCAGGATCACTCCCGCCTGCGTGGCCGCCGTGGAGACGGGAGAATCTGGCTCCCAACCGGGTACCGTGGAACCCAACTTCGCCAGTCCGAAGTCAAGCACCTTCACCAGGCCGTCTTCGGTAATCATGATGTTGGCCGGCTTCACATCGCGATGAATCACGCCTGCCGCGTGCGCCTTGGCCAACGCACCGGCGATCTGCGCCGCGTACCGGGCCGCGCCCGCCGCAGGCATCCCGTTTCGCGGAATCGACTGCGCCAGGGTCTTCCCGTGAATGTACTCCATGGCGATGAAGTGAACGCCGTCCTCTTCGCCAATGCCATAGATGGTTACGATGTTGGGATGGTTGAGTCTGCAAGCGGCCTGCGCTTCCCGGGCGAATCGCTGCCGCCAGTCCGGGTTGGCGTCCATCTCCGGAGACATTACCTTGAGCGCGACTTCACGCGTCAAACGGTTGTCCAGTGCCCGGTACACTTCGCCCATACCGCCGGCGCCGAGGCGCTCCACAATCCGGTACGCTCCCAGTTGCGCGCCGGGGGCGAACGCCGGCGCCTTGAAGGCGGTCACGGCGGCGGAACCCAGGTGGTTCCAGGCAGGGGTCTCCAATAACGCATCCGGCTGGTTGTCGAACTCCAGCAGAGACTCGATTTCACGGCGCAGTTCGGTATCGTCGCCGCACGCTCTGAGGAGAAATCCGGCCCGCTCGCCGGCCTCCCGATCGAGGGCGGCGTGATACAACTCGTCGACGCGGCGCCAGCGGTCCCCGTCCATTGGACTCTGGCCAGACATGCCAATCGAGTGTACTACCGTTGGTTGTTGGGTGGTACGCCAGAACTGCAACAGCCGGTCAAATCTCACTGGCGCCTTCCAGGTCGGCCCGCAGGGACTGGAGGCCCCGGCGCATCCACGTCTTGATCGTCCCCAGCGGCCGGTTTAGCCGTTCCGCGATTTCCGGCTGCGAAAGGCCCCAGTAGTATGCCAGACGCAAAGCCTGGCGCTCGCACCGCTGCAACCTCATCCAGGGGCCCTGCAACAGACGGACCCGTTCCACCTGCGTCAAGCCGCCATGGGCGGCCGCCGGCTGCGGGTAGCGTTGCGCGTAATGCTCGGCATCCCCCAGCGGCGCTGCGCTGCGCGCCATGCGACACTCCACCGAGCGCAAGTAATCGATGGCACGGCTGCGGGCCACCAGGCCGACCCAGGCTGCCAGGCTCCCACGCGCGGCGTCAAACCCGCCGATCCGGTTCCAGATGTAGAGGAACGTTTCCTGAGTCAGATTCTCCGCGGTGGCCGCGTCCCTCACCAGGCCGAGCACCACGCGATAGACGCAGGTTCCAAACTGGTCGTACAGCTCCCCAAGGGCGAGCCCGTCTCGCGCCTGTAAGCGGCTCACCAGACTGACGGCGGTTTGACCGGTTGCAGCGCACGCACCAGCCACGGGCGCGATCCATTCGATTGGCATGTTGCAAGTCCCCACCACGGCTCTAGCGGTTCAGGATCGACGCGGGAAGGCCGGGAATGCCGGAGGTATGGCCCGGGGCGTCTAATGCCGTAATCCTCTGCGCGGTCAACGCCGCCGTTTCGTGGTCCAGCAGATTCCCTTTCGTGTCGTAGACGTCCAAAGTCGACGTCCCCGAGTAGCTGTTGCCGTCATGGCTGAGCGTAATCTGCTCCCGGATCACGACGATGCCGATCACGTTGACTCCCGCGGCGTCGAAGATCCAGGAAGGGTGCTTAAGCGTATAGGTGAACTGGCCCGTCTTCACCCACACTCCCAGGCATACGTTGCCGCTGGACGGCGCGGGGCTGTCGTTGAGGACTTCCGTTCCATCGCTGTGCCACACGTCGAAGCCATCATCCACCACCTGGCCGCCCGCGATGAACTGCACATACCATAAGCCGGTGATGGCAGGATTCGCGGTCTGATCGCCCTCGTCCGCCGCGCGGATGGGTTGCGCCTCGGGCTGTGCCGGAAGGGACAGTAGAGCCGGACCGGCGGATCGAAAACGCGGTGTCAGGGAAATGCCGCACTTGGCATTGGCGGCGCCGGCGAAGACCGCCGCGAATACGATGGCCGTCATCCCGGCCGTGGCTGTCGACGTGAACTTTCTCATGGTGCTCATCATGGTGATTCTCCTTTTCGTTTGGGGCGGGATGTCTGTTTCTCCGCCTTCACCCCTCAAGCGACAATCGCCCGCCGGAACTACAATGGGTTTGAAGATTTTTTCTCAAGGAAGAGATGAACCCGGCGGGAACGGCTGAAATCACCCGGCTTCTGCAGGCCTGGCGCGGCGGTGACGAAGGGGCATTGGAGTGTCTGGCCCCGCTGGTTTACGGCGAGTTGCGCAAGATCGCTCACGGGTACATGCGCGGGGAGCGCGACGGGGCCACGCTCCAGGCCACGGCCCTGGTGAACGAAGCTTATCTGCGGCTGGTGGACGCCGGCCGTGTGGACTGGCAAGACCGGGCGCACTTCTTCGCGGTGGCAGCGCAGATGATGCGGCGGATTCTGGTGGACGCCGCCCGGGCGCGGCTTCGGGCCAAGCGCGGCGGCCACCTGGCCAAACTGAATCTGGACGAGATTCCGGACCTTGCCTCCGGGCGCAGCGGTGATGTGGTGGCTGTGGATGACGCGCTAAACGGCCTGGCAAAGCTGGACCCGCGCAAGGCCAAGGTGATCGAACTCCGGTTTTTCGGTGGACTCAGCGTGGAGGAAACCGCCGCGGTCTTGAAGATTTCGCCCCAAAGCGTCATGCGCGATTGGCGCCTGGCCCGTTCCTGGCTGATGCGGGAACTGAGCCAGGGTTCCTGAGGCCCGTAGAGCGCAAATACAGGAGGTGCCGCTTGCCCGTGGCGACGACCAAGCCGACAGCGAGAAGACGGGTTTCAACCCGACTGGCCTCCAGCCCGAGCGAGAATCGGCCTGGTCTTGCGCTGGGCGCGCAGCGCAACCATGAGGCTGTGGCATTTGTCTCCTGCGGCTTTCACTTTATTCACGAGCACCGTCTGAGCATTGAGTGAACGGCTGAAGGTTGGTTTATCAAGCTCAGCCTGAAGGGCAGACCTTTTCCAGTCTGCTAAAATCCATTCCCTTCTAAGACGATCTTCTTCCCCATTGGCATCCGGCATCGGTCCCCCCTCGGCTGAATGTATTGCTGAACGCTATTATCCGCCTTTTTTGCGATGTTTGTACAGGTCGCGATTTTGTGGGATCTGGTTTCCTTGATTGTTCGCTGTGAGAGGCTGATCCAAAGGAGATTACGTTGGCAAAAATCGGCCACGCGAGGGCAATCGGAGACGACGGGACAGCTTGCGGCTCTGGCGGCCCGAAATCGATTATAGCGGCCTCGGACGACCTGCGAAGGGCACATGCAGAATTCAAGAAGAGGCCTGCCGGCTGGATGAGGGCCGCGGCAGAACTCACAACTAATGTACAGTAGCGATGATGCCCGGCCCGTTGAGCGATCTCGCCAAGTACACTCTTCTGGTTGTCGGCGCGCTGTTTCCGATCGTCAACCCGATCGGCAATACGCCGATCTTCCTGTCGTTAACGCGCGGCCTGTCCGGCCGGGGGCGAACCGTGCTGGCCAGGATGATCGCCCTGAACGGCCTGATTCTGATCCTGATTTCCATCTTCATTGGCACCCATATCCTGACTTTCTTCGGCATCTCGCTGCCCGTAGTGCAGGTCGGGGGAGGGCTGGTGGTGATTTCAACCGGCTGGACTCTCCTGCGCCGCCCGGATGATGAGGAGACCGGCGAAAAGGGCGCCCGGCGGGAGTGTAATGAAGCCGACTACTCCCGCCAGGCATTCTATCCGCTAACGATGCCCCTCACCGTGGGACCGGGCTCGATCTCGGTGGCGATTACGGTCGGCGCCAACCGGCCCGAAGGCTCGGAATGGCGGTGGCCTCTGATCGCAGGAATGTTGCTGGGCTCGGTTCTGATTGCGGCGTCCATTTACTGGAGTTACCGGTTCGCCGAACGGATCGGGCGCACGCTCGGCGACTCGGCGATGAACATAATCATCCGCCTCTCGTCGTTCATCCTCGTCTGCATCGGGGTCCAAATTCTGTGGAACGGGCTGCGCGCCCTGCTCCTGACGGTCGTCCGGTAAAAGGACCCAGGTGGGCGTGGGCGATTGGACGAAATCCGCCGCACGTAGGTTGGTCACGACGCTGTTGACCTGCCCGCCCGCAATCTTATACACTGCAACCGATTACGCTATTCACGATTCAAGGGGTCGTACCATGCATTGGGACCGTCGCGCACGCCGTATTTCTGCCCTGTTTCTAGGTGCAGGCATCCTCGCCCTACCGGTGTTGGCGCAGCGGCGCGGCGGCGGCGCGGCGCAGGCGCCCGAAGGCCTGTCGTTCCGCTTCATGGGGCCCGCGGTCGGGAACCGCATCGCTTCCGTCGCCGGCATTCCGGGCGACCCCGCTACTTACTACGCCGGCGCGGCTTCGGGCGGGGTTTGGAAATCCACCGACAGCGGCGCCCACTGGAATCCCATTTTCGATAGCCAGCCGGCGCAGGCCATTGGAGCGTTGGCGGTCTCCCCGGCCAACCCCAACATCGTCTGGGCGGGCACCGGCGAGGCCTGGGCCATCCGCGATAGCGACATGATGGGCAACGGCATCTACAAATCCACCGATGCCGGCCAGACCTGGGCCAATGTGGGGCTGGCGGAAACCGGGCGCATCGGCCGCATCCTCACGCATCCGACGAATCCCGATATCGCCTACGCCTGCGCCGCCGGCCGCCTCACCGGG
>Ga0210402_10000198_pt1 | contig 70248 bp, 49 predicted proteins | sample IncBWC7MmetaG_FD_161055 | JGI IMG/M metagenome (GOLD analysis project Ga0210402, IMG submission 161055) | Forest soil microbial communities from Barre Woods Harvard Forest LTER site, Petersham, Massachusetts, United States - Inc-BW-C-7-M | ecosystem: Environmental > Terrestrial > Soil >...
CACTTTATTGCCCGCAGCGAGGCCCGCTTCAACAATTGCACGACCCAGACCACGAGAGCTGCCGGTGACTAACCATACCTGCGCCATTCATCCTCCTCTATCAAGCCACCCCCCGGATATTCTGGAGAAGCTTCTCAAATTCAGGATTGGATGCGCAATAGGTATACGAAAGGACTTGTTAGTTAGGGAGGAAATCGCAGAATCTTCAGACCTCAGGCGCGGGTGGCCCATCTTTGCATTGCACCGTTCCCACGGAGGGTGCCCCATCCTTGCGTTTTTTGCAAGGGTGGGCGGCGATGCTGCCGGCGCAACTCTTGTCCGTTCTACACCGCCCGTTGTGTATGCCGTCGTCGTACCCGCCCTTTTCGCCTACGCGAAGGACGGGGCACCCGCATCTGTGGTGGCTTCTGTAGTTTGAAAGCCGAGCCACCCGCCCCGCCCACACTTAGGTTTCCGGAACGGACCGGCGTTGCGTTACGTTCAGATCTCGCGCATGACAATCATCAAAACTCGAACTTCTTATTTCGCCTGCGCTAGCCCCGCAATAACCGCAGCAACTTTATCGAGTATCTGGTTCCAGCCCTCCATTTGACCGCTATTTTTCGCGCTCTCCATGGGTTCATTTCCAATGAAGGTGAGTTTCGTCCGGCCGTTTCCGAGATCCTCAAAGATGGTCACGTCGTACGCACCGTCTATGGCCTCATGTTCTATTCCTAATTGCGCAGGATCGACCCTGTTTCCCTTCGAGTCCGAAAAGTACATCAATGAAACGATCTTCTCGTGCAGAACAATCTCGTGGTATTCAACTGCATTCCAGCACTCCTGCCCATCCGGCGTTCTCATGCAGAGGAGAGATTTTCCTCCCACGCGAAAATCCATCTTGCAAACCGGCGCAGTAAAGCCCTTCGGTCCCCACCACTGCATCACGTATTTCGGGTCTGTCCACGCCTTCCACACCAATTCGCGTGGGGCATCAAAAACTCTTGTGACAACCATCCGCTCGATCTCGTTAACCGTGTTTTTTGTCATCTCTGGCCTCCTCTTTCTTCATTTGATTTACAACTACGTCCAGTTTGTCGAAGCTCTCTTCCCAGAACCGGCGATAGCTAGTCGCCCAGTCGCTGACCGTCTTGATCGCCGCTGGCCTAAGCGTGCACACACTCTCTCGTCCACGCTTCGTCTTGATCACAATCCGCGCCCGCACCAGGTACGCAATGTGTTTTGAAATCATCTGCTGCGAGAGTGCAAACGGTTCCGTCAATCCATGCACAGATGCAGGCCCATGCGAGAGTCGTTGGATCATCGCTCGCCGGGTTGGATCAGACAAAGCCGCAAACGTTGTACCTAATTTATCCACAACCACATGGTAGTGGATTATTTGTCAATGTCAAGTGTGGATTTTGCGATCCTTGATTTCGGTTCACTGATCCCAACGTGCCAAGTGTTGGCCGGAAATTTTCTGTCCACGCTACACTGGAAGAGTAACCGTGCCGCGAGTTGCTCGTTTAAATGACCTCTCAAAATGATCTCTTTCTCAAACATCAATAAGCAGTATGGCAAGCAGTTGCTCTTCGTGGATGCTTCGTTTCAGTTGAATCCCGGCGAAAAAGTTGGGCTGGTCGGTCCGAATGGGGCGGGCAAGACAACGCTCTTCCGGATGGTGGTTGGCGAGGAAACTCCCGACGACGGCACCGTCTCTGTCCCCAGGAAGATGACGATCGGCTACTTTCGCCAGGACGTCGAGGAAATGCAGGGCCGTTCGGTGCTGGATGAAGCGATCGCAGGTAGCGGACGTGTCGGCGATTTGCACCACGAGCTCGAAGCCTTGCAGCGGGAAATGTCCGACCCCGACAAGGCTGATGACATGGACCGCATCCTTGATCGCTTCGGTCACGTTCAGGAGGAGTACGAGCATTTGGGCGGTTACGCGCTCGAGTCGCAAGCCCGTGAAGTGCTCCACGGTCTGGGATTCAAAGACGATCAGATTGACGGCGACGTGGGCGCTCTCTCCGGCGGATGGAAAATGCGGGTTCCAGTTCTCCGGCGAAGACGTAGACAAAAAGATCCGCGCACTCTCCGGCGGAGAAAAATCGCGGCTGGCAATAGCGCGCGGCATCCTGGAAGTTGTCGCTGGCCAAAAGCGAGGATTTATCGTTTGTTCGCTTCACAGCGACTAGCCTTACAGCAACACGGTGTGGCCACGGACAGCTTTTATAACATTTCGTTTGCACTCTTGCGGCCAAATCCCCATCCGGCGCGGGTCCTGGGTCGCTCTGCCTTCCTGTCTCAGTGCCGCCCGACGACGACGATCATAAACGTCCCAGGCTTGGCCATCGGACGACCGGTTGCTCCCGGTTTCTGTTCCTCAAACTCGCTTGTGGGCAAATACACCTTGTGTCTGTCCAGGTCAACGTCCATTGTTTTGGCGCCAATTGGAGTAGTCACGGTTTGCACGATCTCGAACTTGCCGGCCGCACTCTCGCCCACCACATTAAGTTTGCCGTCCCGGCAGCTCGCGAATGCCTGATGACCATCGAACTTTGTGGCATCCACGCCTGCTCCGATAGGTAGATCGGCGAGCACCTTGCCGTCGTCAGTACTCATTACAATCAGCTTCTGCGGCTTTCGACCTCCAATGAAAAGCCGCCCCTTCGCGGTGTCGATCGATAGCCCCACGGGTGAACCCCCGGGAGCGATCGGCCAGTGAGCCAAAACTTTCCGTGTTCTGATGTCGACCACTGCCACCTGATCCTTGTCCTCCAGATTGATGTAGACCTTACCGGCGCCGTCGGAGGCAAGAAACTCGGGTTTGCCACCCAAGTCAATGGGAGCATCGATGGATCCTGTCTTCGGATCGACGTCGGGCTTGAGCGTCATCAGGACTCCGTTATCGCCTGAGACGACCAGTACAAGGCCGGTGGCTTTGTCGAAAATTATGCCGTCTGCATCAGGCTGCGCGGCTAGCGTCCCTAGGACAGCATTCGTCTTGAGATCGAAAATCACCACCGCGCCGTCGCCGTCGCTGATGAATCCTCGTCCGGCTTCGGGAACTATGGCAACTCCATGGTTATGCTTCTGGCCGGGAATGTCGGCGAGAGTCTTGCCGGAATCGGCATCGATGACCATCGTGTGGGTGCTTCTGGGAACGTAGAGGCGGTGACTGTTGGCATCCAGGGTGACATAGTCCATGCCGCCCTCACCGCCGATGTGAAAGGTTTTTTCGACCGCCCAAGTGCCCTGCGCGGCAACGCGGGCACTCAACGTGAGCGAGACCACTGCGATCAGAAGTGCAGCAGATAGATTCCGAGAGTGCATTCGATACCTCCAATAGATATGCTGGGCAATTGCAACGATAATGTTAGGAGTTGGACCTGAAAACCACATGAAGGAAGAAGAGCACCGCCTGTCACGTTGGCGAAGCATCGCCATTTCACCAACAACAACCCAAATACCTTAATGATCGGTGCCACGAGTAGGAGTGGTGTTCTGGTCCTCACATAGCTATTGCGACGCCTCATGCGATTGTCAAACCTTGCGAACGGCCGGCCGGCGCCTCACTCTCAGAAACCCCAAAGAGCGGCAGGTCCACGCTGAAAACGCTGCCCTGCCCTTCCCGGCTTGAGACCTTGAGTTGGGCGCCGTGGGCGGTGCAAATCGCTTTCACGATCGCCAAACCTAAACCCGCACCTCCCGAGTCCCGGGAGCGGGCTTTGTCCGCCCGATAAAAGCGTTCGAACACATGGGGAAGTGCGTAGTCGGGGATTCCAGGACCGTTGTCGCAAACCTCCAACACGGCGGTACAAGATCTGCAAGAAACACGCAGTTCGACTTTACCACCTTCTTGCGTGTATTTGATCGCGTTGGCGACCAGGTTCACCACTACCTGTTGCAGGTGCGAGCGGTCCCCCTCCACGTAGACATCGGAGGCCACGGCGCTGGTCAAGCGAATGGACTTTTCTTCCGCCAGGAGTTTCATCTGTTCGGTGGTCGAAGCTGCGAGCTGTCCGAGGTCGAGCCGAGCCCTATCGATCTTGTTTTCGCCGGCTTCAAGACGGGAAATGGCTAACAGGCTCTCGACGATGTGCGACATTCGATGAGTCTCTTCGAGCGCGCTGCCAATCTGATCCGTCAGTGAAGGGTTGAGCCGCTGGCTCTGCACGATGCCCTCAAGTTCCAACTGAAGAATCGTGAGAGGCGTACGTAGTTCGTGCGAAGCATCCGCTGAGAACCGGTTAACGTGCTGGAAGGCTTCGTCCAGTCGTGCAATCATACGGTTCAATGAGACGGACAGCCGTTCGAGTTCATCACCAGTATTGATGACAGGCAAACGGTCGCTCAGGTTGGTGGAGGTAATACCCTCCGCCCGACGGGTGATTTCATCCACGGGTTGTAATGACCGCCTCATCAGCCAGTAGCCGCTTCCCACGGCGACAAAGATAATGAAGGGCATGTAAAACGCAAAAGTAAGCAGAAGTCCGCGCAGCACCACTTCGATCTGCCGATGGGGAGTGCCGCTCTCAACGACAAACTTGCTGCCATCTAAGGTTGTGAATGAATGCCCTTCGATCAGTAGTGGCCTCCCTTCCAGGTAGATTTTTCGGGAACGCTCCCCCACTGACTCAGGCAAGGGAATTTGAGCCGGATCGAACGAACCATCCTTTGGCCAGCCGGAAACGTAAAGTACCCCGACACCTTCCTGAATAACACGAATAAAGTGACTATTGACCTCAGGAGCGTAGGACTCCTCGATTTCAGTTTCCAGCCAGTTTGCGCGTTTAAACGGGTGCTGGGAAAGTAATTGCGTTCCCATCGTCTGACATTCCGCCGCGAGCGTCCGCCGCACGTTCGAATAAAGGTAGCGCTCAAGGCCGAGGTAGACAGAGACTCCAAATATCAGTAGGGCACCCGCCAACGACGCCGCATACCATGCCGTGATTCGAAAGCGCAGCGATCGGGTATTCATGGCTGCCCTCCACTGCTGATGGTGTAACCGACGCCGCGGACGGTGCGAATCAGCTTGTGCCCATACGGGTCATCCACTTTGTGGCGCAGGTGGCGAACATACACGTCAACGATGTTGGTGATCCCATCGAAACTCTGATCCCAAACGTGCTCGATGATCATCGTCCTCGATAACACACGCCCCCTATTCGACATCAGGTATTCGAGCAAAGAGTATTCCTTCGAAGTCAGCTCGACTCTCTTGTCAGCGCGCCGCACCTGTTGCGAAAGCCGGTCCAACTCCAGATCTCCCACACGGACCACACTGCTACGGCTAACCGGCCCCCGGCGCAACAAAGCCTTGACTCGAACAAGCAATTCCGCAAACGCGAAGGGCTTGGTGAGATAGTCGTCTGCACCAGCTTCAAAGTTTCCAACTTTATCCGCGACTGCGCCGCGCGCGGTCAGAATCAACACCGGAACATGATCGTCATGAGTTCGGACCCGCCGAAGAACCTGCGTGCCATCCATTTTGGGAAGCATCACGTCAAGGATAATAAGGTCGTATGCGTAGGTGGTCGCCAGTTCAAGGCCCAACTGGCCATCAGAGGCAACATCGACGGCGAAACGTTCAGCCATCAAGCCACGCGCGACAAAACTGGATACCTTGGGTTCGTCTTCGACCAACAGGATGCGCATAGGCTCTCTCGGAGCTTAGAATATTGCTTTTCCACATGAACCCCACACGAAGCCAAGATGAAAAAACTTTCAGAAGCGGCTCGTGATTGCCCCAAACTGCCAGTCTGAACGAAGTTTCATTTGCCCTTCATGGCACCTTAATCTTGGCCAACGAGAGTCGGTATCCCGCCATGAAAAACACGCACCTTGCCGCCCTATTACTCATTTGCACATTCGCTTACGGTGAAACGCCCACCGCTACACCTGCACCACCGCATCGTATCGCGGTTCGCGCCGGACGGCTGTTTGACGCAAAAGCTGACAAACTCGTCTCCGATCAGGTCGTGCTGATTGAAGGAGAGCGAATCGTCGGGGTCGGTCCGGCGGACCGGATCAAGATTCCTTCCGACGCTGAAGTCATCGACCTCAACCACGCCACTGTCTTACCCGGCTTGATCGACGCGCACACTCACGTCTTCGGCAATGGCGAAGATCTCGAAGCGCAAATCCTCCGTGATTCTTACCAATACCGCACCCTGACCGCGCTCGCCAACGCCAATAAAGACCTGATGGTGGGATTCACCACGCTTCGCGATCTGAAGACTCTGGGCGCCATGTACAGCGATGTCGACTTGCGTAATGCTATTAATCGTGGCGTGGTACAAGGGCCTCGAATGCAAGTCTCAACCCGGGGTATTCAAGCCACCGGTGGCTTCCTGATGAATGGCTACTCCTCGGAAGTTTCGGTTCCGATGGCATTGCAAGTCGTGGACTCGCCCTGGGCAGCTCGCGAAGCCGTACGCGAGCAGATCGCACATGGAGCAGACTGGATCAAGTTATATGCCGCCTACCAGTTTTCCTTCGCCAAAGACGGCAAGATGATAATTCCCGAGACCTTCACCGCGGAAGAAGTTTCAGCCATCGTGGATGAGGCGCACAAGAAGGGGCACAAGGTTTCTTGTCACGCGTTTGGCGGAGACGGTTTGCACAACTGCCTGAACGCAGGCGTCGAATCCATCGAGCACGGCGTCCTTCTCGAAGATAGTGACATTAAGATGATGATCGACAAAGGGATCTACCTGGTACCGACCCTTTATCATTATCAGCTCGACCATGAGCACGATATGAAGAAGTATGGCGGGCACAGCGTAGCTGAAGTTTCCGAACGTACCTTCCCGAAGGCGGTCGCTGCGGGAGTAAAGATCGCGTTTGGATCCGGGGCCGGCCCCTTTCCTCATGGCAGCCAGACAAAAGAATTCGCTTATATGGTGAAATTCGGCATGACGCCTGTGCAAGCGATCCACGCGGCAACCATGGGCGCAGCAACTCTCATGGGATGGGAAGACCGCATCGGGTCACTCGAAACCGGCAAGTTTGCCGATATGGTTGCCGTGACCGGGGACCCGACTTCCGATATCACGGAACTGGAAAGGGTGAAGTTCGTGATGAAGGGCGGCCAGGTCTTCAAGAACGAGCTAAAGTAACCCTGATGAATAGCGACATGAAGAGACGCGATTTTCTCAGGACGGCGACCGGATTGGGAGCCTCGCTCGGCATTCTCGGAGGAGCGCAAGCGGCTATGGGAAGCGATGCCGCGCCCCAACCCTGCGCAACACTTCCGTTTCCACAGGTTCAGAAACTCACTGCTGGCGTCGCCGAGTTCGTCCTCAGCACGCAATTTACTGATATTCCTTCCAATGTCAACGATCTGGGCAAGAAATCAATTCTGGATGCATTTGGCTTAGCGCTCAGCGGCTCGAAGGCGGAAACCGCAAGTCTGGTCGCGAAGTATGCCGACTCGTTTGGCTTTCATCCTGGTGGCGTCACTGTGTTGGGCTCTTCGGCCAAGTATGCGACTCGTTTCGCAGCCTTTGCGAACGGCGTGGCCATCCACGTCGACGACTTCGACGACACCCAGCTGGCCGTCGCCAAGGATCGTGTATATGGCCTGCTTGTTCACCCTACGGTGTGTGTTCTCCCCGCCGCGCTAGCGGTCGCGGAGATGCGGTGGATGAGCGGTAAGGACCTGCTGGTGGCGTATCACGTTGGTGTGGAAGTGGAATGCAAGGTCGCGGAGGCGATTTCGCCCCGGCATTACCAGGATGGCTTTCATTCCACTGGAACGTGCGGAGTCTTCGGCAGCGCATCCGCATGTGCCAGGTTGAAGGGCCTCGATGTGAGCGCGACGATCCGCGCGCTTGCGATTGCGGCAAGCCACTCTTCCGGGCTGCGCGAGAACTTTGGCACCATGATGAAACCGTTTCAGGCGGGGCACGCCAGCGAGAGTGGAGTTGTTGCCGCCGATTTTGCCGCCCTGGGATGGACCGGAGCAGAACAGATTCTCGAAGCGCAGCGAGGCTTCTTCCACGCTTACGGTGGTGGCTACGACCCGAGTGTGATTACTGAACACCTCGGCAAACCTTGGACGTTCCAGAACCCGGGGGTCTCCATCAAACCCTTCCCCAGTGGCTCCCTGACGCATCCTGGAATGACCGAGCTGTTGCGGCTGGTGCGATTGAACTCGATTCATGCCACGGATGTGGATCGAGTCGAAGTAGGCACCAGCCGCAATATGCCTAACACTCTGATTCACCATCACCCCACCAATGCACTCCAGGCCAAGTTCAGCATGGAATTTTGCATGGCGATTATTCTTGTCGATGGCACAGCGGATTTGACGAAGTTTACTGACGCCGTCGTCAACCGCCCGGATGTGCAGGCCATGATCAACCGCGTTCGCTTCTATGCAGATCCCGAGGCCGAAAAGGAAGGGTATGACAAGATGACGACGATCATCAAAATTACCCTCAAGGATGGTCGAATCATCAAGGGCCGTGCCGACTTCGGGAAGGGAAGTCCCAGCGACCCCATGAGCTACGACGACGTCGCCGAGAAATTTCAGGGCTGCGCCGCTTTCGCAGATTGGCCCAAGGCAAAGGCGTCACAGGTCATCGATCTCGTCCGCAAACTTGAAGATGTACCGGACGTGCGAGCTTTGACGGCACTTCTGAGCAAATGAAATTCCACTCTTAAAGTGTTACGACCGGATCGCGAGGCCCATTGAAAAGCTACAAGATTGCAGTAATCGAAGGCGACGGGATTGGACGCGAGGTGGTTCCCGAAGGAATTCGGGTACTGGAAGCGGCCGCGCGCCGCTTCGGCATATCTTTAACGTGGACGAATTTCGATTGGAGTTGTGAGACCTATCTGAGTACCGGGCGCATGATGCCTGAGGATGCCCTGGATCAGTTGCGCCCCTTCGATGCCATTTATCTGGGAGCGGTGGGGTTCCCGGGCGTGCCCGATCACGTGTCGCTTTGGGGCCTCCTGATCCCGATCCGCCGTGGTTTCAAACAGTACGTCAACCTCCGGCCCTGCCGTTTGCTGGAAGGAATCACAACTCCCCTTAGCCGCCGCAAAGCTGGCGAGATTGATTTCTGCATTGTCCGGGAAAATAGCGAAGGCGAGTACTCGGAGATTGGTGGGCGCCTGCACCGCAACACCGATCTCGAAATGGCCATTCAGGAAACAGTATTTACCCGGCAGGGCTGCGACCGAATTATCCGTTACGCATTCGAACTTGCCCGCTCACGAAAGCGCCATGTCACTTCGGCGACGAAGTCCAATGGCATTGTCTTCACCATGCCCTTCTGGGACGAGAGGTTCGCCGCCATCGCCAAAACCTACCCACATGTGCAATCGGATCAGTTTCATATTGACATCCTCAGCGCTCATTTTGTGACTCGCCCCGACCGATTCGACGTGGTAGTGGGGTCGAATCTTTTTGGCGACATCTTGTCGGATCTCGGGGCTGCAGTCGTGGGTTCCATGGGCCTTGCCCCTTCGGCAAATCTGAACCCGGAGCGCGAGTACCCTTCTATGTTCGAGCCTGTGCACGGCTCAGCTCCGGACATTGCGGGAAAAGGCATCGCGAATCCGGTGGCGCAGATCTGGTCCGGTGCAATGATGTTGGACCACCTGGGGGAAAAAGAAGCTGCTCACGCAGTCGAGCAGTCTATCTTCCGGGTTCTGGCGAGGCGCGATCCTCTCACGCCGGACATTGGCGGGAAAGCGAGTACCGAGGACATGGGGAAAGCAATCGCGGCGGAAGTCTCCAGCGTGGGGTAGTTCGCGTCACGCCCGGATTGCACGCCGTCAGTCCGTAGACCGACGGCGTGCCTCGAACACCCCTCGGGCCACTTATTGAGTAACGTTATAGACGCGCACTTCAGCGGATTGTTTCTCGTGATGCGGAACGCCCAGATAGTAGCGATTTAGTTCCGGCACGAAAATCCCTGTCTTGGCGCGAAATGCACCCGGCACGTGGCCGACACTCGTATAGTGGTCGGCGTCGCTCTGCTGGAAGACATCGACAAACAAGGTCCCCGCGAAAAAGATCCGCTTGCTGGCGGCATCGTAAGCCATGTCATCGACCATGGCGGCAGCCGGCAGGCTCGTGACAATTTTTCCCGACTCCGTATCCAGCACGATCAGCTTCCCCGGATCGCGGGTGCCGATAAAAAGGCGGTGATTGCTCTCGTCGAACGCGATGGCGGTCGGTTTTTTCCCCTCCTGTGCCACAGACCAGGTCGCAAGCAGAGTGCGCTTGTCACGATCAAACGCTTCGACCGAATTGTTCCCGCGGATGACCACGAACATGCGAGGGCCGGATTTTTCAATCGCCATGCCTTCCACATCGTTCGAGTCGACCTTGATTTCACCCACTACTTTGGCCGTATTCGTGTCGACAACACTGATATAGGCGTTCGGGAGTTTCGCGTCTTTGCCTCCATTTACCACGTACAAATAGTTCGTTTTGGGATCGTACGAACTGGCATCGGCGCCCTCTTTGAGCTTTATGCTCCCGGTGAGCTTGTAGGTGTCAGCGGCGTAGATCTTGACCTCTCCCAGATCGCCATCGACGATAAACAATTTATTCAAGTCGCCGCGATAGAGCATGGAGTGTGGCGCCTTCAGGTCGTCGATCGAGTGGATCAGTTTGTTGGTTTTCAAATCGAACACAAGGACTTTCGAATTCTCTTCCGCGGTGGCGAACAGACGGCTGCCAGACAAGTCGACGACAAAATGGTCGAAATCTCCGTCATGGAGTTGGGGAAGCGGGATGGTATTCGAAAGTGAAAGCGGCGACTTGTCTTGTGCGAACGCGCCGATTGCAACTATGAGAAATGCTGCGGAGAACAATAGCGCTAGTGATCGTTTCACCTTAACCTCCAAATTTAGTGGCATGCAAACTTGCGATCCGAGAGACCGGCGATGCACTTCATCACTAAACGCTAGCGACATGAAATCGCCATTAAACCAACATTAAAAACGGTTCCAGCTCGACCTTATGAAGCGAGCGGTACGTCATCCTGCGCTGCAGGCGGACGTCTGACTCCGACCGCCAGCATCAGCACTCCCGAGGCGAAAAGGCTAGCGACGAGGTAAAGCAGACCGGGCGCAAACGAGTGTGTTCGCCCTGCGAGATAGCCCATCACCAGCGGCCCTACGAACCCTCCGAGATTGCCGACCGCATTGATCAGTCCGATCGAAGCCGCCGCCGCGGATTCACTCAGAAACAACGTCGGGACCGCCCAGAAACAGGGCTGGAAACCATAGAAAGCTCCTCCGGCAACGATGAACAGCAAAATTGACACCGTAGGGTTGTCGCGGTATACGACCGCGAAAGCCAAAGCCACTCCGCAGAGAAACACGGGCAGCGCGGCATGCCAGCGCCGTTCGCAAGTTCGGTCAGAATGCCACCCGTTCACCTGCTGGACGATGAATGCCGCTATATAAGGCAGTGCGGCCAGCAACGAAACTTTCAGGTCGCTCTTCCCTGAGATGCGTTTCAAAATAGTAGGCAGCCAGAATGCAATGCCATAGCTCCCCGTCATGGCGCCGAAGTAACATAACGTCAGCAGGACTACGTCGCGGTGCCGCAGTGCTTCCCAAATGCTGTAGGAACGAATCCGCTTCTTCGCTTCTTTTTCGCGCTCCAGTTCGCTGGTGATCCAATCTTGTTCGTCTGTTGGAAGCCATGACGCTTTGTAGGGCCAGTCTGTGAGGTAGAAGACCGTGACCACACCGAATAGAACTGCCGGAATCCCTTCGATGATGAACAACCACCGCCATCCCCGCATTCCCAGCCATGAAATCCCGAGCAGCAGGCCCGCCAACGGAGAACCAATGATGTAGGAAATAGGATTGGCAGCATAGAAGACTGCGACTGCTTTAGCCCGATCCTGGTAGCGGAACCAATGAGTCAGATACACGATCACGCCGGGAAAGAATCCGGCTTCGGCCGCTCCCACCAGGAAGCGAACCAGGTAGAACTGGTGCTCGGTTTGGATGAATGCCATCAGCACCGTGATCATGCCCCACGTGATCATGATGCGAGCGATCCAGCGGCGCGCGCCCCAGCGTTCCACGATCAGTGCCCCGGGGATTTCCAGCAGGAAGTAGCCGAAGAAGAAGATGCCCGCACCGAATCCGATCACGCCCTCGCTGAAGCCGAGATCGTGCGGCATCTGGAGCGCCGCGGCGCCAACGTTCATGCGGTCGATAAAGGCAATTACATAAAGCAAGAAAAGAAACGGCAGAAGCCGCCGGGCAATGCGGCTTCGTGCACGCTGAGCCACTTCGGACTCCGGAGCTTTGGACGAGGCATTGGCCGCGGGCGCTGCGATGATCGCGTCAGACATGATTACGCACTGAACTTCTCATTAAATGCTCAGCGAAGAACCAGCGTGTTCAACCGCTTCGGCACTTCTCCTACTGGAACGGTAGCCACTTCCTTGAGCGTCATAGTGTCGATGACCGAGACCGATCGAGATCCTGAATCCGAGATATAGACGAACTTGCTGTCCGGAGTGAACGTGATCCACTCGGGCACGACTCCGGTCGGCGCACGCCCCGCCGCGTGGACTTCCGGCAGCTTAGTATGTCCAACCAACTTGAGGTCGGGCAGCGAGTATTTGAAAACAGCATTCGCAAGTGTGCTGTTCACCCACAGAGATTTTCCATCCGGCGCGACACCGATTCCATGCGAAGGAGTACCCGTTCGTCCTTCAACGGCTCCATAACCCCCGGGCTGCTCCGGCAGCTTGATTCTCGCTACTTCCGCACGCTTGGAAAAATCGACGACCGCAAAACCGTTAAACCCGGAGAGTTGGACGAACAAACGCTTCGTTGATCCATCGGCTCCTGTTTCGAAAGCTATGGGGCGCACGGGGCGATCGAACTTCACTTCCCATATCATTTTTTCGGTCGCCAGATCGATCACTGACGCAGACCTGTTTTCGATGGAACCGCTGACTGCATATTTTCCGTCTGGGGTGACGTACACGTTGTGCACGCTGCCATCGACCGGGATGGTGTTCGTTCTCTTTTGTGACACAGTGTCGATTACATCGACCATGCCCGGCTGCGAGCGGATGCCGACCAGAACCCGCTTGCCGTCTTTCGTGATCGCAATGTTGTTGGGACGCGCGCTAAGCGGAACTTTGTTGAGGATCTCGCCGGTCTTCCGATCGACGATGTCGAGCACGCTTTCCGACTCGTTACTGACATAGACTTGTGACCCTTCGGGAGAAAATGCAATGCCGTGCGGCAGAACAATTCCGTGGATAACCTGCACTACCTGGTTCGTAGACGCGTCGATCACGTCAATCGTATCGCTCGCGCTATCCGTGACGTAAATGCGAACGATTGGCGACGACGCAGGGGTACGTCCAGCGTTGCGTACCCAATCGGCAATCACGAGCCAGTCTGTATCGTTCTGTGAAGTAAACTGCCGTCCACCCGAGTGAAATGCGTCTCCGCCCGCCTCCGGCGCCAGGGGATGAGTCAGCAGCCGGCTCGCGAGAGCCTCGCCCGGCTCGACCTGATCGAGAGCACTTTTGAAGTTCTGGCGCGACTGCTCTTCGGTCCAGGTCGTGCTGCCCGCGCTCAGCATCTGCAAACGAAATGCGCGATTCTCCAAAATATGGCAGCTGTAACAAGGAGCATGTCCGGGACGTTTTTTGAGAAAGATGGGCTCGACTTCGGTCTTGAAAGACTCGAAGTCCAGTGTGGCGACCGCGCCAGAAGAGGGTGCCGCAGGAGGCGCTTGCCCGTGTAGTCCAACAAATAATGAGGCGACCGCCACAAAAAACAAAAGCGGCGGGACTCCACCTCCTGCCCGCCGCGTGTACCTACCAATCATTGTCTCTTCCGTCCTGCCCGATCGGGCACCCGTAAAAGTGGTCGCAGCTCGCGTATGTCCTCTACATTTTCGAGTCCCAGGACACGCTCGATCAGGGTCTCGCACACCTTTTCGCCCAGCACGGGAGCCACTAACTCACGCGCTTTGGCCACCACTTCCTCGCGGGACATGGGGTTGTCCGGAGTGCCACGCACGTGTTCGATGCGTTCGCTGATCTGGGTGCCGTCCTTGAAAGTAATTTCGACAATCGCCACGCGCACGGGTATCAACTTTTCCAGTTCCGCGTCGGGGACAAGTTCCACCTTCGCTCGCTCGCGAAGCACCGCCGGGTCCTTCATGCGCGCATTGTCGTGAGCAGCCTTGAACGACACGGTTTTGTCGAGAAGCATCACGGCCACCAGATGCTGAAGACAGATGTCCGCCATCTCGCGGTTGTTCACGGTATAAGCCGCGCTGGTGGCGGCCCGCACCACGACTTTCTGCACCTGACTCGCCACGAACGGATGTTTCTTCTGCAGGATTTCGAGTGCGTCGAGCGGCGCCTGAATGGGTCCGCCGGTAGTCCACTTCTTGAGAGTCGTGACCATCACTCCAAACAATTCGCCAAGCTGGTCGACCATCCCGGAGGGATCGGCTTTCGCGTTGTAGGATTCGACAAAATTGTTAGGTCCCGAAAGAACGTCGTTCACACCCGTCCAGCCGGTATAGACGACGAGCGCCGCGTTCACGCCGTTGCGAGCTCCCATCGCTCCAAACAAAAATCCTTTCGAGATGTGGTCGGTATCGCGCCGCCACGTCCCGATGCCCGCTCCGGCCTGTTGGGTGGCGTAGTCGAGCAGCCACCGCATTTGCTGCGCGTTCAGACTGGCCGCGGAGCCGGCAGCGCCAGCGGCTCCCATGGTCCCCACCAGATTATGGGTCTCTTTCATGCCGGGCCCAACCGTCTTCATGGCGCGCAGAGCAAGATCGTAGCCGAGCGCAACAGCGCGCACGAAGTGCGTGCCGCTGATTCCGAACTGTTCCCCCGTCGCGAGAGCCGCTGGCAGTACGGCGCAGCCGGGATGGGCGCCTCCGGTGGTAAAGTCGTCGTCGGTTTCGTCCGAGTGAGCAAGCTCGCCGTTGGCAAATGCAGCCTCGATCGGTCCGCAGATGATCGGCGACGCAACTACCGTGGCGATTTTTTCGCCACCGTATTCCCGCGCGAACTGGATCGCCATGCGTCCCGGAGGCAGCTGAGAACCAGAAACCATCGCCGCGATCGTGTCGAGGATGTGGTGAATCGTTTCCTGACGCACCTTGTCGGGAAGCGCGCGGTTGCGAGCCTCCGCCATGTAGGTGCTCAGCTTTTCCATGACCGGGCTGAGGTCGCTAGAGGTGGCCCTGGCTAACCGTGGAAACGCTGCAGCGGCGGTAATCAAAGCGGCGCGTTGCAACCAAGCACGACGGGAGAACCCTGCGGGGGAGGTCTCACGCCGTTTCTCTGAGTATCGGTCTTCCCTTTCGATTTTCACCGGTTCGGCCCAGACTAGAAAATTACCTTGATCGCGAATTGAATCTCGCGGGCCGTTGTGGTGGTCTTTGTTAACTGGCCAACGCCCCCTGACAGTGCTCCAGTGCCATCAAAAATGTCTGTATTGACGGGAGTGATGGGTGGAGCAAAGTTCGCGTGGTTAAGAATATTGAATATCTCCGCCCGGAATTGGATGTTGAATCGCTCCGAGATGCTCTTGAAGTAGTTGTTCTTGAATACTGAGAAATCCAGTTCAGTTACGCCTGGACTCGTCACTATATTACGGCCGCTGTTCCCGCGAAGGTTGAAGCAGGGGTAGGCGGGTAGCCAAGGTGCACCATCAAGGCCAGGGTTTTGTGGGTTGTTGATTCGGATCGGGTTTCCGTTGACATCGACCAGGCTCGGTGGCTGTGGGTCGCAATTTGGACTCCAGGTATTTGGATCCGGCCAGGTGGGGACTTGAAAGCATTCAGACTTAATATAGCCATTGACGTTCCCGTGATGGGTGAGAGTCTTACACCCCGGTCCTCCCAGGCGGTTGGGGAATGCCCAATCGTCGCTGCTGTTTGTATTTCCTGGGTCCGATCCAGTCCCCCACGAGGGTGTTACGGGCACGCCGTCACTTGCAGTAAAGATAAGGCCCAACTCCCACCCGCCAAGCGCGTGCTGGGCCAATGCCGATTGGAGTTTTGGCGTCGGTAGCTCCCATGTCCCATTGATGACCAACGTCCGCCCAACATTGAAATCAGAGAGAGCGCGGCTCAACTTCGGGTTGAAATAGTGCAAGCTGGAGATTGAGTTGCCGAACGAATCTCCCGCCACCGTGGCCGAACTCGTGTCCATACTTTTTGCCCAGGTGTAGGTCCCCTGCACCTGGAAACCGTGGGTCAAACGCTTGGCTAGCTGCAATTCCAACGCGTTGTAATAGGAGTGCCCGTTATAGAACATGGCACGAACCGAACTATAGTGTGTGTTCCGAGGATCCAGTGGACCTCCAAAATTTGGATCGTTAGGATCAGTAATATATGGCCAGAGATATCCGAATTGGGAAAGAGTAGGTAGAACCAGATTGCTCTCGTCGACGCGGAAGGGCTGGTGAATGCCCCGCGAACCAACATAGGCGACCATCGCAGCCAACGTCGGAGTGAGCTGCTGCTGCACGTTCAGGTTCCATTGCGCGACGTAGTTGCGTTTCGGATGAGAATCAACAAAAGTAGATCTTGGTTGCGCGTTCTGGGGAGCATTTGAGAAAAAGTCGCCGTTATTCACGCTGTTGCTTGAGATGTACGTAAAGAAAGGTGCGGCCTGATTTGTGAGAAGTATGTATTGATAAACCAGCGGCAGCACGTCGAACAGGCCAACCCCTCCGCGAACCGCCGTTTTTCCGTTGCGAAATGGGTCCCAGGCAAACCCGACGCGCGGCTCGAAATTGCGAAGGGTCGGGTTGGCAAAGAAATCACCCGTGCCCGAGCATCCTCCCCCCTGCGGCACTTTGCCACAAACCGGCAACGCATCGTCCAGGTTTCGCAGATTGGCAATCTTACCGTCCTTGTCGTATGGCACCGTGGACATCTCGTACCGAAGGCCAAGGTTGAGCGTTAGATTCGAGCGCCAACGCCAGTCATCCTGAATATAGGCGCCAAAGATCGTCTGACGCAGGTTGCGCGGCGAGAGAGTGCTGGTGAGGCCACCCTGAAATTTGGTCGGTTGATTCTGGAGAAAGCCCTGCAGATTGGTAAAGTGCCAAATACCGTTCGGATCGGTGTCTGCCACTTGGTTGAGCATCAATCGTTCGGCAGCGACACCAAAACGAAGGGAGTGAGTGCCTAGCGTCAGGAAGGCGTCGTCGTAAAACTGCGCCGTGTTCCAGTGGTAAAAATACGTTGGGCTCCCGCCCACCCCACCAGTGAAGTCACTGATTCCGCCGCCGATCAAGACCTGCGTCGCTGCACGGCCCGGGAACGACCCGAGGTCTGTTCTGCTCGCGTCGGGATTGATGGCTTTGATGCTCTCGTTGTTGTTGACAGCTTCGTGATTCCATCCCACACGGACAGAATTCACGAAACGTGCACTAAAGGAGTGAGTTTCTTCGGCGGCAACGATCTGCCTTGATGTTTTCGTGTCAAATTGGACGTTGTTCAACCCGTCGGGGGATGAATATGGTGTCCGATCGAACAAATATGTACCGAACAACGTATCTCGATCGGAAAATTTGTGATCAATGCGCGTCGTAAAGAAGTTCTCATTGACCACTTGCTGGCCTGCAAACGTATATTCCCCGGTGTCCCCATTGCCGAGAATTGCCCCGTTGGGTAGATGATAGAAAGTAAAGTACGCAGCCGCTGCCAGATCCACCCCATTCTGATTTGTATTTGGTCCCGGCTGGAGCTGGGTTGTCGTGCAAGGATTCTTTGGATCGGGTCCGGGTGGGTTCGAGCATAACAATCCATTTCGCGCGTTCTGCGACGGTACGGTCGCTAGCACAGAGATGCCTTTGGACTGCCGGATTCCTTCGTAATCCGCGAAGAAAAATGTCCGGTTCTTGATGATCGGTCCACCCAGCGCTCCGCCAAACTGGTTGCGTTTGAATGGTGGAATCTTTCCGGCATCGAAAAAGTTCCTGGCATCAAGGGCGCTATTCCGCAGGAACTCGTAGGCACTTCCGTGAAACAGATTGGTACCAGAACGTGTGATCGCGTTAACAACTCCTCCCGAGGTCTTGCCGTACTCCGCCGAGTAGTTGCTGGTCAGTACCGAGAATTCCTGAATTGCATCCACTCCCAGGCTGCCACCCAGAACGCTGCCGGGGGCTCCATTGGAGTAGTCATTCACGCTGACACCATCGAGGCGATAATTATTCTGCTGTGGTCGTGCCCCAGAGATCGTCAACTGTTGTCCAAAGCCGCGGTTTCCCCGATCGGTTCCGGCTGAAAAATCGGGTTGGGTATGAATCGTGTCGACGCCCGGTTGGAGCGCCGCCAGGTCAGTCCAGCTGCGTCCGTTGAGCGGAAGTTCACGAACGGTGGTTGCATTCACTACCGCACCGATGTCCGAGGTTGTAAGCTGCACTGCGGGCGCCTCCGTCTGAACCTGGACGGTCTCAATGGTCGTCCCGATCTGCATTGTCAGATCCAAACTCGCGGCCGCTCCAACGGTCACCGCGATGCCCTTTCGCACGTCGGTCTTGAATCCCGGGGCAGTGAAGGTCAGGTCGTAGCCTCCGGCTTGGAGGTTCGGCGCGTTGTACAATCCGTCGTTATTTGTCGTGACGTTGCGGCTGATGCCGGTGGCGGTGTTGGTGATCGTGATGCTGCAGTTGGGAATGAAGCGACCGCTGCTGTCCGTCACGGTGCCGGAAATTGTTCCGCCTGTGACTTGGGCTTGGAGGTTGATGGTGGAGAAAATCACCGCGAACACGACCAAACTTGGGCCGATGTTTTTCAAAGTCGAGGCACAAATCATTTTTGGGGGCCCCCTTGTGCGGCACAGAGCTTAACTCAGGGCGGAAGCAGCAACACACATTAATTTGCGTTCATGTACCGGGCCCCCCATGAATTTCTGTTCATTTTTGTTTTTAGGATCGCACTTTGTTTGGCCCGTGACATTGAGGATCATCGATTGTTTCAGGGAATGTCGTGGGCATGCGACGCTGGTTCGCGTGTCGCTGACTTGAAGACTCTTGGAGGCTCAAAAAGCTGCTATCGGTGCTTTATCTAACAGGAATTCACTAGTCAGTCCCAGTTGCGGACTCGCTCACTTGATTCGGCACTCGTTTTCCCGCCAGCGCACCGATCAAGCCACATGCGGCTGCGAGCGAAAGCCACAGACCCGGGACGGCCGGGTTGCCAGTAAGGTGAATCAAGTAAGTACTCAGTGCCGGCGTAAATCCGCCGAAGACAGCAGTGGCTAGACTGTATGCGAGGGCGAAGCCGGACGTCCGCACGCTGACGGGCATGATCTCCGTCAGAAATACAACCATGGCGCCATTGTAGCTGCCGAACAGGAAAGACAGCCAGAGTTCCACGGCCAGCAGTCGGGAAAACGAGGGACTGTGGACGAGCCACAACATCCCGGGATAGGCGGTCAACAGCATGAGCAGGGTGCAACCCACGAGTAGTGGTCGCCGACCTACTCGATCGGAAAGCGATCCCATCACGGGGAGCCAAAACAGGTTTGACGCTCCAATACACAGGGTGACGACGAGTCCATCCATCGCCGCCAGATGAAGCACCGAGTTAGCGAACGTCGGAGTGTAGGCGGTGATCATGTAAAAGGAAACTGTGGTCATGGTCACGAGCATCATTCCGGTAAGAACTATGGTCCAGCTGGTGATGAGCGAGCGCAAAATTTCAGAGACGCTAGGTCTATGGCGGCGAGCCTTGAATTCTTCGGTTTCGGAAAGCGACCGCCGGAGCACGAAAAGAAATGGAATGATGGCGCATCCCAGAAGCAGCGGGATACGCCATCCCCATGCCGTCATCTTTGGCGCCGGGAGTACGTATGTGAGCCCGACCCCAAGCAGGGCGGCGAACATTACCGCCACCTGCTGGCTGGCAGACTGCCAACTCACGTAGAATCCTTTGTGACCGAGCGTGGCAATCTCAGACAAGTAAACAGAGACCCCTCCTAGCTCCATGCCTGCCGAGAATCCCTGCACCAATCGGCCCAGCACAACCAGAGTCGGAGCCAGCAGCCCGATCCTCGCGTATCCCGGTGTGCAGGCAATCGTGACAATGCCGAATGACATCAGCGTCAATGTCAGTATCAGACCTTTTCTACGCCCATGGGCGTCGGTGTACGCCCCGAGCACAATCGCTCCCACTGGCCGCATAAGAAAACCGGCTCCAAAGGTCGTGAGTGACAGCATCAGAGAGACGAACGGGATGCCACTTGGGAAAAAAGTCTTCCCGATGGCTGAGGCATAGTAACCGAACACCATGAAGTCGTACATTTCCAGGAAATTTCCACTAGAAACGCGCACCACAGACCAGAGCTTCCTTTTTCGCTCCCCCGCCTTGGCCTGAGCAAGTGCTAGATCTTCAACGACTGGATTGGAGTCCACTTCGTTCCTTCCGGCAACTGAGTACCGACCTCATTGGTGTTTTGAAAACATACACCAATCTGTGTATCAAGTACTGGTCCGAGTCAGAGGGACTGCCTGTACGTCTTTCTGAACGAAATTTCATCTTAGGTTTAGACCTGGTTAATCCGTCGTAGCCAACATTGGAAGCATTAAGAGGCAAGCTCTAGTAGATCTCTTGATCTTGCAAGAACGTTCACCCTCCGAGGATGCAGTCCTAAAATGCGCTTTCGCGTATGAGTGGGCACAATTCTGGCACAATGACATAAACGCAATTCCTGTTGGGTCTGGAGAATTGTTGTTTAGCACTTCTAACCGAGTGGGTTAGATGGTGAGCACGGAGGGAATCGAATCCGCTCGACAATGCCAATTCAACAAACCATACAGGGACATTGATGGCACCGAACTACATAGAAATCCGTGGTAAACCAGAAAACGGATCGCAAATAGATCGCAGATGTGGACTCCTAGTGAGGGGCGGTTTGCAACATGGGGACAAGGACACTGTCACGAACCCGAGAGGGTTCAAAGCAACTTGGAGGGGTAACAGGTTTTTGGGTTTTGGACTGCCCTAATCCCGCTCCATCCGACACTCTCCGTGTCACACCAAGTGGGCAATTTCATAGGAGAAACCTTTAGGTTCCGCCCCTTGAACCATAGGAAAATCAAAACTGTCGTTGTAAATTCCAGAGATCAACAATACTGCGCGGAACTACAAGACTAGTGAGGGAGCGATGCACCAAGCGGGCTAGAAGTCGGCTTCTAGGAAGTGGTTGCAAACAACGACGTGCACGAGACGAATCGACGAGCCATTTCTCTGGGTTGTGAGCCCAAAGATGTTTCGACTTCTTGATTGACGTCTGTTTCGAAAAAACAACTGCAAATGCCAAAAACAGAAAGACAAATCGGAACTTCATTGGGAGTTCCTGAAAACTTGCAGAACCAACATCAGAATAATCCACCATACCCACCACGGAATTTTTCCTACCGACAAACTCGCTCGTCGGTTATGACCCTGACGAGAATGCCAGGTTGCATTCCACCATAGTTTCCATAGCATCTTGCGGTACAGCCAGCTCTCATTTTGCTGGAGGTAGCGCACCAGCATTGGAATATCACCCAGCAAATGCCGCTGTTCGGTCCGAAAGTATTCATTCTCTTTTAGTGCTGTTTCAAAATAGGCTGAGTAGGAACTCCGGGTCTCCATGATTTTTTCCTTGTCGCCCAGAAGCGCACTGGCCTCGGCCTGCGCATGCGCCAGATAACTGGCGCAATGGTCATGCGGGAGGCCGGACAAGGCGTCATGGCAAACAGTGAATATTTCTCGTAGTTGCTCCTTTCGACGACGCGACAAGCACAGAATGTAATTCGTCATCATCCACATTTGGACGCCTGGTCGATCACGCCAAGTGCTTAAGAATTGCCGGCCCTCTGAATACAGATGAGCGCCGACCAGGGCACGTCCTATTTGTGACCATTCGTTGATAGTCAACTTCTGGGTCGCGTTGGATTTTTTCCAGAGTCTTCTTACAAGGCGTTGATAACCGTATCCTGAAAGCACACTGTAGAGCTCAGCACGGTAGATCCCGCTGCTCCAGGCGACACTGTCGAGTGATTTTGCCACGCGCATCAACTGGCGCGCTCCGCCGCTGGGAAACCACGTCACGGTTCTTGGCTGCAAAGCCCGCTTGGTTACGTCGCGCATCGCGTATCCAACCATCCTCGCGAATGTGCGGAGGGTCGGTCTCCCTCCCGTCGACAAGAGTTGACTGGCCGATTGGTAGAGCCGGTCAGCGAAGCCGGAGGCCTGCGCCACATCCCAGACTTTGTCAGCAGGCCACGTGGATTCTTCTACGGGGCCGAAGCCAACACGAATCGCGACTTCGAGGGCAGCATCATTCTTCCCTTCCCGCGCCAGAACCTCTGTTTGCCGTGCAAAAATGAACGGGTCGTCAGGATGAAACTGCAGAATTGATTGAAGGACCGATGCTGCATCACTGAAACGCTCGCCGGAGTGAAGCGAGTCGTACCTTTTCAGGGACAGTGTGACATCTTCCGGGAAATCCTGCAGCAGGTTATGCCATTCGGCATCGAGTCGATTTTGATCGAGGCCCGCCTTCTCCAGCAGCAAAAGCCTGCGCAAACGAAACGACGTGTTCGTGAACATCTGCGGAGGGATTTCCTGCAAAAGACGGCGAGTTTGCTCCCAATCTTCGTCCTCTTCCAGCCAGTCGATGAGCAAGTTCCAACCCCATCCATACCACGGACTGGCAACTACCGTGCGTGACAGGTCGATGACTGCATCGCGCCTTTGTCCTTGCACGCGTTTGATCCATGCCAAACGGCCCAGGACCTGTGCGGGATCCGTCATTCTCTTCTCGATGTCGCGCATCACCTGGGCAGCGTCGTCAAAGCGACGTTGCTCAGCCAGGAAGATCGAAAGCAAATCTGCGGCCTCGAAGAGACCGCAATTGAACCGCAGGCTTTGTCGCAGGCACTTCTCGATTTCTCCCACGCCCGCAAACTGACGCAACTCATTTAGTGTTCTGCCCAGCAGCAGCCAGAGATAGGCACCGCGGGGATAGACTTGGACGCCCATACGCGCGGCTTGAATGGATTTGTCGTGCGCGCCGCATCGAGAAAACAAGGCGATGGCCCGACTACGCCAATTTACGTTTTCAGGCATCTGCTCCAGGCCGCGCTCGATGGCCCGGCAGGCATCTTCCAACCGCTCGCTTTCTATCAGGATTTGTATCCGCGCCTCCAGGATTTCCGCGTTTCGCGGACGCGCTGCTTCCGCTGCGTTAAGGATTGCCTGTGCGCTCTCTGGATCGCCACTCCGTTGGCGGATCCAGGCGAGTTGAATCCTGGCAGACGAATCATCGGGATGCCGCCGCACGATTTCCGACAACACATTCTCAGCGTCCTGATCTTGTCCGGCCCGCCGATATGCGTTGGCCAGCGAGAAGCGCAAACCGGAATGATACGGATACCGTTCGACAGCATGTTTCAGGATTCCGACGGCACGGGCGGCGTCAGAACGTCCATGGCCGCGGTCGATGAGAAGGTCGGCTGCCGCTTCGATGACGTCCGGATCTCCGGGGCGCGCGGCGGCCCACGCTTCGATTGTCTTCTCTGCCTGTACCGGACCAAACCGCTCGGCAAGAAGTCCCATCACTTCGCGCGCTATGGAGAGCCGTCCAGGCGAACTCAAAAACATCGGCTCGATTTGTGCCCACAGACGATTACGCTCATCGCTGTCAAGGCGCGACGAGCATTCCCAGATGCGGCGATAACTGTAGAAACCTTGGGAATCAAAGCTGATCGCTTCAAGCGATTTGGCGATTGCTCCAGTCCAATCGCCCTGAGACTCCGCCCACAACGCATGAGCTCGCATTGTGGGCACGCTCTCGATCGATGTTCGATCACATTCGGAAAGGAACTCCTCGATGCGCGGCGCCAGGCGTTGCTGTCGGCGACTGTCGGCGAGATCATATCGGCTCAAGGCGTTAAACGTCACTTCGCGCCAGGCCCAAGCATCTTCACGATTCCGCTTCAGTCGTCGGAGCAGAACCGAATATTTTTTGGACGGAGGACTGGAAGCGTTGTCCAGTTGAGCGCAGTATGCATGTTCGAACTCCTCATGACCCTTGTTGTCGCGCAGCCAGAGTGCAGCAGTTCCAATGGCGGATTCTGACCCTTCCTGCAAGGCGATGAGTTGCAACAAGGCATGGCGCGCCTCCATCGATAGAGGAAGTTCGCGAGTCCAGGCCTCCGCATGCGCCCTTGCCGATTGCAATTGACCTGACATCTGAAAGTAATGCAGAGTGGCTCTGTAAAATGCCGCAGCATTTTCCTTTTTCAGTCGAGATAGCTCGCTTTCGGCCCGTTTCCACTCTCCCATCCTGGCGAAAAATGGCACCGCAAAAGAGAGCAGTTCCGGGGAATCATTCTGCTGGCCGAGCGCTTCACGGCACGCCGCGAGAGCTCGTTCGGGGTAACCACCGTCTTCGAGAGCACTGATCCATGAAATCCAGGTCGCTACTGCCCGCGGTGAGCCAGTGAACTTTCTGACTCTGGATTCGAGCCACTGGAAACCCTCCTCTTCACGTTTTTCACCTGCGAGCGCATCCGCATACGCGCGGGCGTAGTGCTCATCGCTGGTCGCCAGGCAGGAGGCGATGCGATAGCAGAGCAACGCGCTTTCCATGTCCCGCTTGTGCCACAACAAATCCGCAAGGTTGTGCCATGCGCCCGCCGATGTGGATTGTCTCCGGATCAGAGAGTGGAGGAGCGATTCTGCTTGATCGCGGGTCTCAGACGATAGCCTCAGTAAATCGGCGTATTCGAATACATATCGGTCCGGAGGGTGAATCCAATCCTGTTGAGCGTCAAGGCCCGGGAGAACTCCGCGCTCGACGATGTCTTTCAAGGTCTGACGCACAAGCGCGCCATTCCCCAAAGCCCGGCAAGCCGACATATATCGGACTCGCACGATTGGTGAATCGGGAAACTGAGCCAGAAGATCCTGAAAGCCCTTCAGCCCCTGTCCTACGTGTCCGTCCTCGATGTTCTGGATCGATTGGAGATACAACGTTCCAGGGTGTGACGGCAAACGCGCGGTCAAGTCTGCGACAGTGCTCCGCGCGAAAGCAGGACTTTGGGTCAGAAGCGCTTTTTGGTGCTCCTGAGCTGCTTCCATCAGCGTTGGTGTGGGGTCGAGCAACGCATCCAAGCCGGCACCGCGCTCCGCTGCGACGACAGCCATACCCTTGATGCCCAATGGACTCACGTCTCGATTCAGGACGCTCAACAGATATTCTGTGCCGCGGAATGATTGTGGGTCATGAATGAGCAAGGTTTCGGCCCGCTGATCGACTCCTATTACGGCAACAGCGTGACCTGACTCATCTGCCTCCCAACTCATCACAAAGGCGATTCCATTTTCGATAAGGGCCACAGCCAACGCCTGTGTGACGGAAAAGAAGCGGACGTGAAAGCCTCGCTCTCGCAGCCAATCAGCCGCTGCCCATTCTGCGGTCCCTCCGAAGGTGACTTCAGTCGCCATCTCGTCAGCGGAGATGTCGATTCCGCCGGCTGACAAGGCGGAAGCGATACTGGTAGGGACGCAGGCTTCGTGTGTCTGCAGGGTTCTTCGAACAGGGAGCCGGATGCGCTTGCCTTCGGTATTCGTCTTCAAGTTCAGGACAAGTTGTCGATGAAAGGGCGAACGCGCCTGGGTGCTCCACCGTTCCATCTCAACATGGTCGTCCGCCAACTCTGCGATATCGAGATGGGTACGCGCGAATCCCGTTTGTGAATAACGATCGGCAAGGGGAGCAAGATCCCGGAGTTTGCCCGCGAGCGTGCGTGCCCGATCCAGAACGATTTGCCGCTCCCGGCCCTCCAGGGTTTCGGCGAGCGCACACTGATACCAGCAAGCGTACATCACGAGTTCCTGGGACTGGCAGTTGTCAGCGGCGGAGTAGAACCGGTCGGCGGCCTGCTGAACGTGACCCAATTTGAGCAGGCTCATACCAAGACTGTGTGCAGCGAAAGGGGAGCCAGGATCCACTTCCCAAGCTCGTTCAGCCGAACGGAGCGCTTCCGTCCGACGATCTGCGAGGCCAAACACGGCGGACTCACAGCTCAGAACCCAACCGTCATCCGGAGAAAGAGAATGCGCTATTTTAAGGCACTGATACGAACGGTCGAAGTCGCGAAGTGTGGCCCATGTGATCGCGTAGGAAGCACACCATGAAGCCCGCAGTTTCGGATCATCGCCACCCAAGTCAGGCTCAGCATTGAAATCTTTCAGTTCATCGAGCAGGTACTCGCGCGAGCGAAGGTGGTGCGCGAAGTAGCGCGCTTGTCGATTACGGGGATCGCGTCTAGCGGCTTCTCTGAATAACCATCGGGATAGCCGCTGCCCCCCAAGGCGAGCAGCAAGCCGGCCGCCCAGGATAACCTCTTCGGTCGAAAGCCGTTGGACGACAGTCGAATCCTTCCAATACTCCGAGGTCAGGGCGAAAGCATCAAGATACCGGTGACGATCATACAGATCTTGCAGGTGCTTGAGCTGGACTACGGGTTCAAGTCTCGACATACTCACCGACAGGAAAGACTTCCATGAGTAAATCGTGGGTCATAGGAGTTGAGCTATCAGACATTCTAGCTCGGAAACAAAGTGCTCAGTGACGTAGGACTCCATTGTAAAGACCGTCACCGCGAGCCTTTCCTGGATTTATCAACGACCAAGAGATCCTTTCCGCATACACGATACCTGAATCTGGATTGCGGCGCGAACTGGTCTTGAATCGGAGAGCCCGCGCTAAGTGTCACAGGCTGACCAGCACTCCCTTCTTTCCGTGGCCGATGATAAAGTGCATGCGGTGAAACGGGGAGGGTGAATGCCCAACGTGATTGCGCGGCTGCTGGTGGTGTGTGCGGCAGTTACCGCATGCGCCCAAGGGACGGCTCCGGCTGCGCTCGTACAAACGGAAACAGACGAGTACACCCACTACGAACTGCTGGCACCGGCGAGCGCAAGTTTCGCGATTCGCTACGAGGTGACTGCCACCACCGCCGGGGCGAAGTATTACTTCAATCCGATCCGTAAGGGCAGCGTGGCCAGCGGCGAGTCTGTGGTTGACGTCATGACCGGACAGCCACTGCGGTTTGAAGTCGTAAGCGGTGACGAAGCGGTGAAGGATCCGCTGATGAAGGGTGAGGACACGTCGGTTGATTACATCAAGGTGTATCTGTCGCGTCCCGTTCCGCCCGACGGACAGGCGCGATTGGTGATCCTCAAAACCTACAAGGATGCCAAGAGTTTCTACCTCGAGGGCGATACGATGGTCTTCAACCGGTCTCTGAGTATTCCGCGCAACAGCGTGGTGCTGCCGGCGGGTTATGAATTGGTGGCGTGTAATGTGCCGTCACAAGTTCTGCCAGAGCCCGATGGACGGGTTGCAATCAGTTTCATGAATGGCAGCGGGGCGGAGGCTCCGCTGGTTGTGAAAGGCAAGTTGGGCGCACAGACCGGTGCTGCGGCCACACCACGGGCACCGGGTTCGGCAAAGAGTTGGGAAGCGCCGTTCGAGGGAGAAACCGAGAAGGCCCGTCTTTCAGAGCGGGCGCACCAGGACCGAGAGATTGTTTACTTCCTGGAGCAGCCGGAAACACACGCATTCCGTCTTTATCACGACTACACGGAGTCGCGCCCGGGTGCGGACAAGTACTTCAACGTCGTCCGGACAGGCAGCAAAGTGGCGGATCCGTCGGCCTACCTACTCGACACCGGTGAAAAGATGGCGACCAAAATAATGACCGCGGCCGAACTGGCGGCCGCAAGGATCGATCCGGGAGAACCGGTTGACCCAACGGCACAAGTAGTGGTGATTCCCTTCTCTACCGTGAAGGCCGGGCAGTCTGTACGCATACGAATTTCGGAGACCTACACCGCGCCCGCGAGCTATCGCCTGGAGGGAGATGAACTGGTGTTCGAACGAAGTCTGGGACGTCCGCGCAACGCAGTGGTCCTACCGAAGGGATGGTATCTGACGGCCAGCTCAATTCCAGCGAAGGTCACCCAGATGGATGACGGCCGCATCAGGCTGGATCTCTGGAACGGAAATCCGGACACCATGGACGTGCTGATCAAGGCGAAGCGCAGGGTGAGGTAGCAAACCGGACGATTTCCTTGTTGCCTCCTATCGCGCCGAACCTGGTGGTACGTGCACGCATTCATGTCTTGCTAAGATGCCCGTTCATTTGCCATTGCTACGTTCCCTAGCCGACTTCGGTAAACCTATTTGACGAAGGTCAGTCCATGAGGAATCGCATTCGAGAATACATAGGCATACAACATGACGATGATTGCCACGATAGCGCCAAGAGCTATCGAGTGCCAGACAACGAAGCGAAAGATAATCCCTTCATTACCCACCTGTGCGGTAGCGGCTGTGGCAATGGTGATCGACTGGGCGTCGACCATTTTGCCCATCACTCCACCGGCGCTGTTGGCTGCGCACATGAGCACCGGATCGATCCCGAGTTGCTGGGATGTGATCCGTTGCAAGCTTCCGAACAACGCATTGGAAGACGTGTCGCTGCCCGTAAGAGCGACACCCAGCCACCCGAGGAACGTACCAAAGAACGGGTAGAGCCAACCCGTACGCGTAAACGCGAGCCCGAGAACCGCATCCAGACCCGAGTAGCGCGTTACGTACCCCAAGCCCAGCATAAAGGAGATCGCAACCATGGCAAGCCGCATGCGCACCAAGGTGCGCCAAAAGATCTTCACCAGTCGAGTCGGAGAAAGTCCGAGAAATATTCCCGAGACTATAGCTGCCAGGAAGCAGCTGGTTCCCGTGGCTGATAGCCAGTTGAAGTCGTAGCGGGCGGGTTCGGGAGTGGGCTTGCTCACGACCGGTTCGGCACGATAGATCGCATTGTGCAGGTAGGGAACATTCCATCCCGGCGGGCCCGGACGAATCTTGCCATCCGGAAGATAGACTTTGAAGGCAGGGGTAGTGGCCTGGTTAATGGCCAGCTTGATCGGTGGAAGCCCGAAAACCAGCACGATTATTGACAGGATGGCGAACGGAATCCACGCTCTCAAGACTTGCCCGGGAGAGTACGCACGGGCAGTGGCGTATCCGTCAAATCTGTCGACGACCCATTCGCCTCCGAACTGGTCCTTTATTTCGGCGGTCGGAGGCGCAACGGGCACTGGCTTTCTGTCGTAGTCGAAGCGCCAAATACTACGCGGTTTCCAGAAGCGGAGAAAAACCAGAGTGGCGACAATCGAGACGACGCCAGCCACGATGTCGACCAGATTGCTGTCCACATAGTTCGACCAAAGAAATTGAGTGAGGCCAAAAGACATGCCCACTACCAGAATTGCCGGCATCACTTCAAGGGTTTCCTTCCAGCCCACCATAATGCGCACCAGCCAGAACGGGACGATGATCGCGGTGAAAGGCAGGATACGACCGATCATGGCGCTGAGATCGGATTCCGGAAGAGCACACACAGCAGCCAGAGTGTGGACAGGAGTTCCGATGGCTCCCCACGCGACCGGTGCGGTGTTGGCGATCAGATTCAAGGCGGCTGCGTGAAATGGCCGGAACCCAAGTCCAATCATGAAAGCGCCCGCGATAGCCACCGGCGCACCGAACCCGGCAGCGCCTTCGATGAACGCTCCGAAGCAAAATGCCACGAGAAGGACTTGCAGCCGACGGTCAGGCGTGATTTCGGCGATTGATTCCTTCATGATTTCAAACTGGCCAGTTTCCACTGAGATGTCATAGAGAAAAACGGCGGCCAAGACGATCCAGGCGATCTTCAGGATGCCGAAGGCGACACCATACCCGAAGCTTGTCACGGCGAGAATGACTGGCATTTTGAAAATGAGAATCGCCACCGTGATCGCCGTGAGAGCGCCCGCAATGGCGCACCAGTGGGGCTTGACCTTGAAACCCGCGAGCACTCCGAGCAGAACGACGATCGGAAGAGCGGCAACCAGTGTCGAAGCCCACCAATGACCTAGCGGGTCATAAATCTGGGTCCATTGCATGCGATGTCCTTTGAAAAGACTCCTGGGGGCGCAATAAATTCAACCTTACCAGCTCGATGGAACATTCACATACGTGCGATCGAGTGCCGCAACCGATGGGCAGCCGAGCAACTTGAGAGTCCGCTCGAGATCAACCCGCAAAATCTCAAGGGCCCGAGTGATGCCAGCCTCACCTGCAGCCGCGAGGCCGTAGGCATAAGCGCGGCCGCACAGAACAGCGCGCGCTCCCAGGCAGATGGCCTTGACGATGTCGCCGCCGCGGCGAATCCCGCCGTCCATCAGCACTTCAATCTGGCCGTTCACGGCGGCCACAACCTCCGGCAATGCACGCAGCGAGGCAGGAACGCAGTCGAGCTGGCGGCCTCCGTGATTGGACACGACCAGGGCTGCGGCTCCTTCGTCGATAGCTCTGCGAGCATCGTCTGCGGTAAGAACCCCCTTGATAACCATGGGCCCTCGCCAGAGCTCGCGGATCCACCGCAGGTCCTGCCACGTCACCGTCGAGCATGCCAAAGCGGCATTTACGTCCAAAAGAGGCATCGGTCCCCGGCCGGGGATCGCTACGTTCGGCAGTAGAGGCAAGCCGCCGTCGAGCAGAAAACCAAGCAGCCAACCCGGACGCGATAATACTTGTGGCAGAAACGGGATCTTTTCCAGCAATCCACCGCTGATCAGCTCTTTCATGCCATTTCGGAAGTCACGCTCTCGCATTCCGGAAACGGCGGTGTCGATCGTGACAAACAGCGCGGAGAAACCCGCTACCCGGGCGCGTTCAATCGCAGCCTCTGCGGCTCCCCGGCCACCCAACAGATAAAGTTGGTAGAACACGTGGCCCGAAGAGGCAGCCTTTACATCCTCCAGGCGGTGTCCGGAGATGGTAGAGAGAATGTATGCAGTCCCCGCAGCACCCGCAGCCCGAGCTGCCGCGACCTCACCGCCCGGATGCATGAGACGGCTGTAGCCCACGGGGGCAAGCAGGGCGGGCAAGGCCAAATCAAGGCCCAACACGCGTGTACCCAGACCACAATCAGATATCGAAACAGCATGACGCGGGCGGAAGGTCACGTCCTGAAATGCAGCGCAGTTCGCCCGCAGCGTCACTTCACCTTCTGCGCCGCCGTCCAGGTAGTCGAAAACAGCCCTGGGTAACCTGCGCTGGGCCAGCCGCCGGAAGTCCTTGATGCTGACGACACGCGGAGATGCTACTTGACGGGTTTCCCTGTTCATCGGTGGCGTGAATTATAGTCTCGCCATTTCATTTTTGAGTGAAATGGAACTGCGTTCAGTGCGCGGAATCCTGCAAAACCGGTCTCGGGAAACATCGTTCGCAAATGTCCCTGGAGGCCTGAGTCCGGAACATGGCATTAGGCAGGCATGGTCGTCGTTGGGCCGTGGCCGTCGAAACCTGCCTCCGACCGCTTGCACTGGCTCCAAAGACCAAGACTCACATTCGCAACCTCATGCATCTTCTCTTTCAGACCGCGCGGCGATGGGAACTCGCAGACAAGAACCCCATCGAACTGGTACGTCAAAGCAGCCGGCGTCTCCGGATCCCGCGCGTTTTGAACGGAGATGAAATCCGGCTCTTGCTCGCTGAATTGTCCGAGCCCTACCGCACCATGGTTCTGGTGGCGGCGTGTCTCGGATTGCGTGTCAGCGAGATCATCGGACTCCAGTGGGGCGACTTCGACTGGGAAAAAATGACAGTGCTCATCCAGAGGTCGGTTGTGCAGTGTCAGGTGGGCGAGACAAAAACAGAAGGGCTCGTGCCGTCCTCTTCCCGCGGATCCAGGTCTGGCGGCGCGCTTGCAGGACCTTCACAATCGCAGTTCCTACCCGAATTGCGGGGACTGGGTTTTCACCAATGATGCGGGTCGGCCGCGGTGGCAGGAAACCATTCTGCAGCGCCAGCTGAAACCGGCGGCGATTCGCGCCGGGATCGGCAAGATCGCCTGGCACACCTTCCGGCACACCTACTCCACCATGCTGCGCAGTGCCCGCACCGACATCAAGGTGAAACAGGAACTGCTGCGACACGCGAACATCCAGACCACGATGAACATTTACACGCAGGCGGTCTCGGATCAGAAGCGTGCAGCGAACAGCAAGGTCGTGGAAATGGTGCTGTCGGGAAGAAAAGCAGAGCCCAAAAGTCGATTTTCAGCGAGTGGGAGCGGATTGTGATCTCACAAACCTTTCGCGATCGGCTTCAAGTGACTGATGCAGTGGAGCTTGAGGTTGGTTGCGGGGGGTGGATTTGAACCACCGACCTTTGGGTTATGAGCCCAACGAGCTACCAGACTGCTCCACCCCGCAGAAAAATCATAACAGCGGGATGGTAGGGGGTCAAACTGCTTGAGCGTTCAGTGCGAGTTGCCGATCGCGTCTTGATCAGCAATGAACGCTCAAGCGGCTTGGAATTGTTCAACGATTCAGTTTCTTCCGCTCACAGGCATCCACGATTTTCGTTGGATCGATTGCTGCGTCGTCGACTTGTTCTTCGAGAATTGTGCCGTCTTTGCCAATCAGGAAATTAGTCCGGCGCGGGGCTTTGTACTTACTCTCATAGACGCCGTACTCGCGGGTGATGTCTCCGCCCCAGTCGCTCAGCAAAGGGAACGTGACTCCAATGGAGTCGGCGAAGGCTTTGTTGGCGAATGCGCTATCCATGCTTACACCCAGGACCTGGGTGTCGGCGGCTTCCAGCTTTTGCAGATTCTGCTGGAAGGCCTTCATCTGCGCCGTTCAACCACCGGTGAAGGCGAAGATATAAAACGCCAGCGCGACGTTCTTCTTGCCTCGATACTGGCTTAGAGAGACTTCCTTCAGGTTGTTGCCGTCGAAGTAGTGCAGTTTGAAATCGGGCGCCTGATCGCCGACTTTCAGCTTGGTCGGGGCAGGCTCTTTGGTTTCGGCTCTCAGCTCTGGCATTAGTGTCGGACACAGCATGGCTGCCGCCATCGCACCGATGCCTAACACTCTCAGAGCGAACTTTCTATTCATTGACTCGTTACCTCCGCAGTGTGACTAGGCTACTTGAGCCGGTGTCGCGACGCAAGGAACTCGGGGTAACAGAATTCGCAGTGACTTTCGATGGATTGTCTTTGCGGTTTTGCGACTCCCGGCTCTCGCTGCTCTGTACAATGTTGGCGGGAACGCGGTTTTCGGGATGAGTCTTCACACTCTGAACAACATCTTGCTGACGGTCTGCAGCCGCCCACGAAATCGCGTCATGCTGGATCGAAAGCCCCAGGGCTGGACGCCGATTTCCTCCTCCGAACTTTATCGTAATGTCGTCGGGCTGGCGCGAGCACTGGACACCTGGGGCATTCGCAAAGGCGATCGGGTCGCGATCCTCAGCGAGAACCGGCCGGAATGGACGATGACGGACTTCGCAGTCCTCGGCCTGGGCGCAGTGACTGTCCCCATTTACTCGACGCAGACTGCGGAACAGACCGCATTTATCCTCAATGACAGCGGAGCGCGGGTGATCGTCGTGTCGACCGCAGCGCAGCTCGAAAAAGTGTTGGCCATCCGATCGCAGACATCTCTCGATAAAATTCTCGTAATGGATGCCGTCGAATCGGAGCATGCGGTGCAGGCTCGACGACTGATGCTAGAGGGGCCCGCTGCACCAGACTCAACTTTTGACGCTCGCGCCCTTGCCATTCTCCCGGACGATCTGGCAACCATTATTTACACCTCCGGCACCACCGGAAACTCCAAGGGCGCGATGCTTACCCACGGCAACATGGCGTCGAATATCGCCTGCTCGCTGGATGGCTTTGGACTCCCGAATGACGAAGTGAGTATTTCGTTCCTGCCGCTTTCGCACGTCACTGCACGACACGTAGATTTTGCTTTGCTCTATCGCGGCGTTGCACTCGCGTATTGTCCCGACATGGCGAAGCTCGAGCAGACGCTCGCGGAAGTGAAGCCGGTGATTTTTGTCGGTGTACCGCGCGTCTATGAAAAAATTCGGCGTCAAGTCATCGTAAAGACAGCTGACTTTCCCAAGAGTGCGATCTATCGTTGGGCAGTATCAATCGGGCGAGCACATCGGGACGAGACGCTCACGGGAATTCAGCCGAAATCGCTCGCGTGGACCGTCGCCGACCGGTTGCTCTTCTCCAAAGTGCGCGCCGGGATGGGTGGCAAGGCGGAGTTATTCATCTCCGGCGGAGCGCCTTTAGGCCGCGAACTCGCGGAGTGGTATGCCGACATCGGCATTCGCATTCATGAGGGGTATGGGCTCACGGAAACCTCGCCCGTCATCGCCGTCAATACTCCCCTTGCGCACAAACTGGGAACGGTCGGCAAACCTCTGCCCAACGTGGAAGTTCGCATCGCCGATGACGGTGAAGTTCTGGTTCGCGGCCCGTCTGTTTTTCAGGGCTACTGGAATCGTCCGCAGGAAACTCGCGACGCCTTTATCGATGGCTGGTTCAAGACCGGCGACATCGGGAATCTTGACGACGAAGGCTATCTTTCGATTACCGACCGCAAGAAAGATCTGATCAAGACCTCGGGCGGAAAATTCATCGCGCCCCAGCCGATTGAAAATTCGCTGAAGCTGAATCCTCTTATCGGAACCGCGGTCGTGCTCGGAGACCGTCGCAAGTTCCCGGCCGTATTAATCTCGCCACACTTCCCTGTTCTCGAAGACTGGGCGCGGGCGAACAAAGTCGCCTTCACATCCCGAGCAGATCTGGTCACCAGCCCTCGGGTGCAGTCCCTTTACGAGGGCCTCGTCGAGGAAATAAACCAAACTCTGGCACGCTTTGAAAAGCTGAAACGTGTGCTGCTCGTGGCGGAAGAATTCTCCGCCGCCGATGGCACCTTGACACACACCATGAAAGTACGCCGCCGCGGCATTGAAGAACGCTACCGCACGTTGATTGACGCCGTGTACAACCGAGCGGAGACTGACTCGCATTGACCAGCCCGGAGACAATCTTTTTACATTTCAAGGCTAGACCGTTGTAGTCAGCAGCCGCTCTATCGCGCGATACTACTCTCAAGCGGTGTCACGCTGGCGTGATGACGAGGGGTAGCCAGATGCCGGAATCAGAATTCTTCTGGGCAGTTCTCTGCAAGAACCACGGTTTCCACAAACAGCAAAGCCTGTTTTTCGCGCACAAGATTCCTCTGGCGGAGACCGACGCCTACCTGCCTCCGCCTGAACTGAAGTGCGATCTGAGGGTCCGTTGCGACGAATGTGGTGAAGAGTATTCCTACAAACCGAAAGAGATTATGAGAGTCGAACTTGAGCACCCCGCGTCCTTCAAGCCCCACCCTCTCTTTCAGTAGCGGCCCTCATCGGTGTCGGAAGCCAATCTTCGTAAGCCGGTGTTCGGAAGTTGCTCTGTGGCAGAGCGCGATTCCTCGCTTTACAATAGCCACATGGCAGACCCCCTGATTATCGCGGGACGCGAATTTCGTTCGCGGCTCATTGTCGGTACGGGCAAGTACCGGTCCTTCCAAGAAAACTCCCGTGCGCTTGAGGCCAGCGGCGCGGACATGGTAACGGTCGCGGTCCGGCGGGTGAACCTCGACCGCAGCAAGGAATCTTTGCTGGACTACATCGACCCGGCCAAATATTTTCTCCTCCCCAACACCGCCGGATGCTACACCGCCGATGAAGCGATCCGCACAGCACGCCTCGCGCGCGAAGTCGGGCTCTCGGATTGGGTGAAACTGGAAGTCATCGGCGATCAAGCCACACTCTTCCCGGATGTGCAGGCCACACTGGAAGCAACTCGAGTTCTCGTGAAGGAAGGATTCACCGTGCTCGCCTACACCTCCGACGACATCGTATTCGCCAAACGCCTGGTCGACGCCGGAGCCTCCGCCGTGATGCCCCTAGGCGCGCCGATCGGAAGTGGCCTCGGAATTCAGAACGCCGCCAACCTGCGCATCCTGCGCGAACTGATTACAGGCGTTCCGCTGATTGTCGATGCCGGAGTCGGCACCGCTTCCGACGCTGCCATCGCCATGGAGCTGGGCTACGAAGCAGTCCTGATGAACACCGGAATTGCGGCCGCACAGGAGCCAGTTCTGATGGCCGAGGCGATGAAGAATGCTGTGCTGGCTGGACGCCAGGCGTATCGCGCCGGACGTATGCCCCGCAAGCTGTATGCGACAGCCAGTTCGCCGGTCGAAGGAGTGGTTCGCTAGCCGCCTTTCACAAGCCGATTTCTGCACGGATCGTTAGACATCCCACGCAAATCGTTTGAGTTCAAGAAGTTGGCGATCATTTGCCTCTAACATGAACATTTAAATAATGTTGGCGCACTGCCACAAATCCATAACTTCTTGACTTGACCCGGCCTTCAAGCGATACTCCAACAGGTTTTCGAGCTTCCCCCAGGGCTCGTAGTCTCCCTCCAATCTCTGTCTTAGAAGGACTCTTCGATGCGCCACATCGTTGCGCGAGCCCCACGGCTCGCTGGCATGTTCCTGCTTGCTTTCTTGACAGCCACCTACGCCGCCGCGCAGGCCGATAAGTTTGGCCAGTGGACCACGCTCTCCACCACGATGCCGATCAATCCGGTGCATGTCGCAATGCTGCACAACGGAAAGATTCTGGTCGTCTCCGGATCGGGCAACGTGGCCGGCAACACGAACTATCAGGCGGGGCTTTTTGATCCAGCAACCGGATTGACGACGACCCAACCCTTATCGTGGGACATGTTCTGCAATGGCATGGTGATCTTGCCGGACGGCCGTCCGCTGATTGTCGGCGGCACCCTGCAATATGATCCCTTTCACGGCGAGACTCTCGCCGCCGTTTACGATCCGGCGTCGAACCTGTTCACGAATGTTCCCTCGATGTCGGTGGGCCGCTGGTATCCGACCGCGACTATGCTTGGCGACGGCCGCATCATGGCCTTCTCAGGACTCGACGTGAACGGCAACACCACACGCGCAGTGGAATTCTTTGACGGGACCAAATGGAGTTCCCCCGTGAATGCGTCCTGGACGCCGCCGCTCTATCCACGCATGACGCTCTTGCCGAACGGTCAGGTTTTCTACTCCGGGCCGGGAGCAGGTTCCGCACTCTTTGATCCGTCGACGCTAACCTGGACACTGAATGTCGCGATCACCAAATACGGCGGCTCGCGCAATTACGGGAGCACCGTGCTGCTACCCCTGACCCCGGCAAACGGGTACAAACCGACCGTGATGATTATGGGCGGCGCGAGCCCTTCGACTGCCTCCACCGAGCTTATTGACTTGTCGCAAAGCCCGCTGGCATGGAATTTCGGCCCCAACATGAGCCAGCCGCGGATCGAAATGAATGCCACGATTCTGCCCACGGGCAAAGTGCTGGCGCTCGGCGGGTCGTTGAATGACGAGCAGAATAGTTCCGCCAGCTTCAATGCCGATTTGTACGACCCGATCGCCAACACATTTTCCTCGGCGGGCGCGAACGCGTTCCCGCGTCTGTATCACTCCGTGTCGCTGCTTCTGCCCGATGCAACCGTTTGGGTCGCGGGCGGCAATCCGACGCGCGGGACGTATCAGAATCAGATCGAAATCTATCAGCCTGCGTATCTGTTCACGAACGACGGTCTGGGACACGTGATTCCCGCAACTCGTCCGACAATCGGCTCCGCACCAGCAACCGCGGCCTATGGTTCGGCGTTCGCGGTGAGCACTCCCGACGCCAGCAGCATCAGTTCGGTTGCGCTTATCCGAGCGGGTGCCGTGACGCACGCGTTCGACATGGACCAGCGCATGATCGGCCTGAGCTACTCAGATCAAGGCAACGGTACGCTGCTGGTCAATGCTCCCGCCAATGGCAACCTCGCGCCTCCGGGATACTACTTGCTGTTTCTGGTCAATTCGTCAGGCGTTCCGTCGGTGGCAAGTTTTGTTCAGGTCGAGACTTCGGATTTCGCTCTCGGGTTGACTCCCTCGTCGCAACAAACCACGCAAGGCGGAAGCACAACGTTCACCGCGAGCGTGACACCGCAGAGCGGATTCACAGGCACGGTAACCCTGTCGTCGAGCGGACTTCCTGCCGGAGTAACCGCGACGTTCAGCGTAACCTCGCTCACCAGCGGCAACTCAACTCTCAATGTCACCGTAGGCGATTCGGTGGCGCCGGGCAGCTATCCATTCACCGTTACCGCCACGAGCGGAACCCTCACGCACACGGCCAATGCCACGCTGCAAGTGCAGGCGTCCGGAAATTACACGGTATCGGTTACACCTGCTTCGAAGAAGGTATTTCAGGCAGGTCACACAAACTTCACTGTCACCGTAACCCCACAGAACGGCTTTGCGGATCCGGTCACGCTCGGGGTCACCGGCCTGCCGGATGGCGCAACCGGCAGCTTTACGGTGCCCGCCCTCAGCAGCGGCAATTCCACGTTGAACATCGTCGTGGGGAGTTCGGTGGTTCCAGGGAGCTATCCGCTGACGATCACCGGGGTAAGCGGAGCGTTATCTCACGACGCGGCCGCCACGCTCACGGTACTCGTGCAAGGCACCTATACAGTGACCGTCGCGCCGGCAGCGCAAGCTGTCACGCGCGGCTCGACGTCAACCTACACGGTCACGATCACGCCACAGAACGGATTCCACTGGCCGGTTGACCTCACCGTCAAGGGCACGGGGTCGCATATCACGGCGAGTCTCAATCCCACTTCCGTAGGGCCGTCCGGCACGTCAACCTTAACGGTGAACGTGGACGGCAGTGCCCCTCGCGGAACCCACACCTTGCGCGTGTTCGGAACCAGCGGCCAGCTTTCAAAATTTGGAAAGCTGACGCTTACCATACAGTAACGGCACCTGGATGAGCGAAGAGCGGTCCGGCAGCGGACCGCTCTTCCTGTCTTTCCGGATGCCTGCGCCTTCCGCGATATTGTGCAGAGTCGGCGTTACGGGGGACAATCGTCCATCATTCATCATCCATCGTTCGTCATCTGGAGGTGATATGGCCGTTTCGCGCAGAGGGTTTCTCAGAACGCTCACGGCGGGCTCGATTGCGGGAACCCTGAGTGCATGGCCGGGCATCACGTCGGCAACCGCATCTTCTCTTACAGCTCGTCCCGAGAGAGATCGCGAAGGATATTTGCTCCTCGATAGCAACGAAAACGCCTACGGGCCCTCTGCAAGGGTTGTAGCTGTCGCACAGGAGTCGCTAAGCCGAGCCAACCGATATCCGGATCGCGAATACGACGCACTCACCGACGATATCTCCCGCTTGCACAACGTGGACACAAAGCGTGTACTGCTCGGCTGCGGATCGACGGACATTTTACGTTTGTCGGCGGCGGCGTCGCTCGGTCCCGGCAAGCGGGTCGTTATGGCGGCTCCTACCTTCGAAGATCTGGCAATGTATTCTCACGCAATCGGAGCTGAAGTGATCCCCGTGCCACTGACTCCAACCTTTGCTCATGATCTCGATTCGATGCGGGCACACATTGATGGCACCGTGACGCTCGTCTACATCTGCAATCCGAATAATCCAACGGGCAGCATTACTCCGCGTGCGGACATCGAGACATTCATCAGCAAGCTGCCCTCGACTGTGTACGTACTCATCGATGAGGCCTATCACCACTACGTGAATGCCTCGGCCCGCTACGTTTCTTTTCTGGATCGTCCAGTTGAAAGCGAACGCGTGATCGTGCTCCGAACATTTTCCAAGATCCACGCGATGGCCGGACTACGTCTGGGATATGCGGTGGCCGATGCCCGACTGGTCGAGAAGATGCAGTCCTACCGCACCGACGTCGACCTGAATTGCGTGGCTGTGGCTGCGGGGCGCGCTGCGCTGGCCGATACTGAGAGCGTCCGGAATTTCGCGAAACGCAATACCGACGACCGCCAGGAATTCTTCAACCAGGCCATGGCACGAATGCTGAAGCCGATCGACTCGCACGCGAATTTTGTGATGATGGACGCGCACCAACCGGCCGACGACGTCATTGCTCACTTCCTCAAAAACAAAGTCCGCATTGGAAGGCACTTCCCTCCCCTCACCCGCCACATTCGCGTTTCTTTGGGGACGCCTTCGGCAATGAACGAGTTCTGGCGTGTCTGGGATTTACTTCCCCGCTCCAAATGTCTATGTAACGCCGTCTATCTAGCGCCACTTTGCACAGCCACGCCAGCAATGGGACAATACCCTATATGCGAAATTTCACTTCTGTAGCACCGATATTGGCGGTCGGCATGATGCTGCTTGGGAATACTCAAGCGCAGGATACTCCGGCCGCAAAGACTGAAGCCGCACCCGCGGCCAAAACTGCAGCCGCGCCTGCTGCAAAAACAACGAAGGCTCCGGCCACAAAGGCTGCTCCGGGCAAGACTTCGACGGCAACGACAACGACTAAGACCGGCGGCGTAACTGCCCTGAAGACTCAGAAAGAAAAGTTCAGCTATGCCCTCGGCATGAATCTGGGAACGAATCTCCACAAACAGTCCGTGGAAGTCGACCCGAACATCGTGGCGCAAGGCCTGCGAGCCGCTATGGCTGGCGGCAAGACTCTGCTCACACCCGAGGAAGCACAGGCAGCGCTCGTCGAAGTACAAAAGGACATACAAGCGAAACTACAGGAGAAGGCGAAAGTGGCCGGCGAAGCGAACAAGAAGGAAGGCGAAACTTTCCTGGCAGCCAACAAGTCGAAACCGGGCGTGGTTGCGCTCCCCAGCGGTCTGCAATACAAGATTATGACAGCCGGCACTGGACCCAAGCCGTCAGCGAGCGATTCTGTCGTCTGCAACTATCGCGGAACGCTCATCAACGGAAAGGAATTCGATAGTTCTTACAAGCGGGGCCAGCCCGCAACGTTTCCTGTGGGCGGCGTGATCAAAGGTTGGACCGAAGCGCTCCAACTCATGCCGGTCGGCTCGAAGTGGCAACTCTTCATTCCGTCCACGCTTGCTTACGGAGAGCGGGGAGCGGGTGCAGACATCGGTCCAGATGCCACGCTCATTTTTGAAGTGGAATTAATGTCGATTCAGGACAAAACCAAGTCTGAAGAAAAGACTGAAGACAAGAAGTAATTTCAAGACCGCCAATTGTTGCGACATTACGCTCGCGACAGTTGGCGGTTTTTTCTGTCTGAACGTCCCTACGCGGGCAGGAAGCTTATTTAGCGGTCCACGGAAGAGTCAAAGGCTTTACCACGGGAGACACAGAGGAACACGGGGGAAATCGGCGGCTCAGAAACGTCGAACTGTTTGCCGCACCACCAGCCCTCGCACCATCCGTCAGATCTGATTCGGCTCCGCCGGATCGTCCGGATCGATCGCTGGAGACCGCGGCAAATGCGGCTCGTCCGGCGGCTCCTTGATGGGAGGAATAGTTGGCTCGGGTGACGGCATCGGAGTGGGATCCGGGAAGTTTGGTCCTGTCATAGGTGTGCTGAGATGCGGGCGGAGTCCCAAAGGTAAGCCGCGTTGAAAATCAGGTACGAATCTCACCCCGGCAATCAAGAGGACAGCACCCCGCTTTGGCTCGATAAACCAGAGCGGGGTGGGCGGGCGTTATGGATTGATCCAGATCGCGTTGGCGGAGCTGTTGTTCGTGAAATCGCGGTCGGGAGTGCTCAACCGCACACCTGCCGTGGCTTGCGTCCATCCAGAGACAGTCGGCAACACCGTGATCGTCACGGTCTTGCTTTCGCTTGGGTTGAGTACGCCGATCTTGCACACGACCAGCGCTCCGTGAGTGCATCCCTTGGTCGCCGACACAAAGGTCGTACCTTTGGGCAACGCTAGAATCGCAAACACGTTTTGGGCGGTGTCGTCCTGAATGTTAAGTACGTTCACCGAATACACGAGCGGCTCGCCAACTTTGCCGGGATTGGTGGAACTCATCGTGACCTGCATCTCGGTAAGACCCACCTCCGAGATCGAGCTGGTCGTAAACGCGCTGACATCGGTGAAGCCGGTCGCGTGTGCAACCGCGGTCACATCCTGCGCCCCAGTGTCAGTGGGATGGATGGCGATCGTTACACTTTGCGACTGACCGGATCCGAGGTTCGTTAACGTGCATACCGCAAACAGATGGAACGAATCATACGAGAAGAGGCAGCCTCCGCTGGGCGCTGGAGAAATGGGCAGTTCCGCGTGCGGAGTTGTGTACGTCACCGTAACCGTGGGCATGTTGACGCCGCTGGTGTTGCCTACGGTCGCGATGTAGGTCGGTTCGCCGTTTGGATCCGTGCCTTCCGCGAGACCGATCGTAAGGCCGGGCTGCGCATAGGCCGAAGCCGCAATGAACAGGGTGAGTGTGATGACTGCTAGTGCCAAGATGCACCGCTTTGCGATTGCCTGGGACATATTTCCTCCTGGAACCTATTAGTTGTGCGCTTGCGCGCTGAAACGTTTCACGCGGGGAAAGCTTTGGGGGGAAAAATAAAGATGTGCCGCCGTACCGAATCGGCGGCACTTGGCCAACGATCTTACTGCACCGTGAAATTTCCCGCTGCGGTCGCAGTACCGCCCGGCGTTTTCAACGTGACTTTACCGGTTACGGCACCAGCAGCCACGGTCGCCGTCACCTGGGTATCGGAGTTCACTACAAACGAAGCCGCCTTTTTGCCGATGGTGACACTGCTCGTTTGCTTCAGACTCATACCCGTGATCACGACCTGCGTTCCCACGGGGCCGCTCTTGGGACTAAACCCGGAGATCGTGGGAATGATTTTGAACTTCTGCGGCGTGGCGAGGTTGCCGCCAGGTTCGAGAACCGTGATTACGCCGGTGGTTGCTCCCGCGTCGACAGTCGCCGTCATGAAGGAGTCGGTGCCGGCGACGAATGTCCCCGCCCCGGTTCCGAACTTGACGCCCGTTGCATTGGAGAAGCCCTGACCGAGGACGCTGATCGAGTCACCAACCTTGCCCGAATAGATCACAAACTGGGAGGCAAACGGGTTCAGGCCGGCGTCAAAGCTATAGATCGCGCCATAGGCAGTGTGGCTGCCGCCATGGAATGCGATGCCGTAGATCTTTCCGTTAGTGTGGAGTAGCGGCGTGGAGAGCGGAGTATCGCCAGTGGCGGTGCCAAAATCGTGCAGAACGGCGAATCCAGTGCCCTTGGTGCTGACCTTGAACAGTGTGCCCAAGCCATTCGCGCCGCCCACGGAAGCGACGCCGTAGAGAAAGCCGTCGCTTCCCTGCACCACGCCGGCAAAAGGAGTGGCTCCGTTTGCTTCATGCACGGTGTCGAAGTTAACGAGTACGACCGTCTTGCCGGCGGTGCTCATCTGGAACAGCACGCCACCCGAGGAAGTGCCGCCCGCTGAGGTCGTGCCATACAATTTTCCGTCAACGCCCTGCATTAGCGGCCCGGTTGGCGACGACCCGTCCGTTGCGAACTCGAAGTTGTGGATGATTTTCAACTTCTTCTTTGTGGGAGAAAATTGGAAGGCCGTGCCGCGGTTGAAAGTCCCCCCGAAGAGCGTCGTTCCATAGAGGTTACCGTCCGTGCCCACCAGCAGCGGCGAATAGCTCTGGGCGGGCAGATTGACGACTACGCTGAACGTTCCGGACGGAGTGATCTTGTAGAGCGTGGCGACGGTGCCGTTTCCGGTCGTACCGTAGAGGTTGCCATCCGGCGCCTGCACGGGAGGAACTTTTGGGAAACCGCCGTCGGTGGTGTTCATGAAGTTATAGAGGACGGTCTGTGTACCTGAGGACGTGATCTTGAAAACCGTGCCTGCGGCGTTGGTTCCGCCCTGGTAGGTGGTGCCGTAAAAGTTGCCGTCGAAGCCCAGGCTGAGCCCGCCCTGCGGCCCCCGTCCGTTGGTGCCATTGAAATTGAACAGGTTGTTGAACGTACCTGTTGGAGTGATCTCGAAGATGTTTCCCGCTCCTGCGCCTCCCGAAGTGGTAGCCCCGTAGATGTTTCCATCCTCCCCTTGGGCGAGCAGGCTGGGATAACTGGCGCAACAGCCATCAGTATTGATGAAGTCGTGTATGTCGGTGTAGGTCTGTGCGCGGAGCAGTGGGCTAACCACGAACAGGATCAGCGCAGAAACGATGCTGAGAAGGCGATACGGCGTTTTCATGTTGGTGCTCCTGAAATCTGGGAAATGGGTTCATCGCTCTGAACGACGGTTCCCAACTTGTCTGGACCGAGCCCACTCCGGGTGCAAGCGGCCCTCCCCTGGACCGCCCACACCCGAAAGAGCATTTGTTTCGTTCCGACTGAACAACATTCAGTGGGACCTGTCGCCAGATCGAGAGAAGCAGCCGTCTCCAGCAACTTCTCTAGTCAGTAATGTGAGAAACGGAACGGAATTGGCTCACGAATCTCGGGAATTCCGGCCAATAACCAGAGTCTAGGGTTAAATCCTGTGTTTTCAGCGCATTGACTAAACAATTTAGAAAAGATATTCTTGCCCGCACACGGCGCCTCCCCCCGGCGCCCGGGGCCCTTTCTTGCATCGTGACCCTTCCAGTCCGGTAACCGAGCTACTCGTTCGTTGGAGGGAGGGAGACCGCGAAGCTCTCGAAGCACTCATGCCGCTGGTGTACGACGAGTTGCGGCGCCTTGCGCATCACTATCTTCGACAGGAACGCGGCGATCACACTCTGCAAAGTACTGCCCTGGTGCACGAGGCGTACCTGCGGCTGGCGGGACAGAATCCACCGCAATGGCAAAATCGCGCGCACTTTTTCGGAATTGCAGCGCACATCATGCGGCAAATTCTGGTGGAGTACGCGCGCGGACGCGGCGCGGCCAAGCGGGGCGGGAACGCTTGCCGGTTGACGCTTGATGAAGCGGTCACGCTTCCGCGGCAAACCGAAGTGGACGTTGTGGAGTTGGATCGAGCCCTAACCGAACTTGCCGAATTGGATAACCAGCAAAGCCGCATCGTCGAATTGCGCTTCTTTGCGGGACTCACTATCGAGGACACTTCCGAAGTGTTGGGAATTTCTCCCGCGACCGTCAAGCGAGACTGGGTCACCGCGCGCGCCTGGTTATATCGCGCCATGACCGGAGAAGCGCCGGCATGAACTCGGAACGCTGGCAGCGCGTCAAGCAGTTGCTCGAACAAGCCATCGCACTTGATGCTGACGACCGCGCCGCTTTTCTGGATCGCGCTTGTGTCGGCGACACGGAGCTTCGACGCGAGGTCGATTCCCTTCTCTCCTCCCACGATCAGGCAGGCACCGGCTTTCTCAAGAATCCCGCGGTGAACCTGAAGGCCGCTGCCGCGGAGTCGACCACGCGTGCCGGTCGACGCATCGGCGTGTACCAGATCGTCGAAGAGATCGGCCACGGCGGCATGGGAGACGTTTATCGCGCCATCCGCGCCGATGGACAGTACACCAAAGAGGTTGCGGTCAAGTTAGTGCGCGGCGGATTCGATTCCGCTGCGGTTCAGGAACGCTTCCGCAACGAGCGCCAGATTCTGGCCTCGCTGGATCATCCCAACATCGCCCGCCTGCTTGACGGCGGCTCCACCGACGACGGCGTTCCCTATCTGGTCATGGAACTCATCGAGGGCACCCGCATCGATTCCTATTGCGACGAACACAAGCTTTCGATCACCGACAGGCTGCGATTGTTTCGAAGCGTTTGCGCGGCCGTTCAGTTCGCGCACCAGCGCCTGGTGATTCATCGCGACATCAAGCCGGGCAATATTCTCGTTACACAAGAGGGCGCACCCAAACTGCTGGATTTTGGGATTGCAAAAATCCTGGACCCGGCCGCGTCCGGTGACGAAACCGTCACCATAGCCCGGGCGCTCACACCCGAGTACGCAAGCCCGGAACAGATTCGCGGCGAGCCGATTACGACCGCGTCCGACGTGTATTCCCTGGGAGTCGTGCTGTACCAGCTCCTGACCGGGCGTTCGCCGTATCCCGGAGAAACGCGCACGTCGCTCGAAATCGCGCGCGCTGTGTGCGACACCGACCCTGGCCGGCCAAGCACCGCCGTCCTCAAACCGCAAACCATACGCACCGGCGAGCACGTAGAGCAGATCGCGCCCGACCTGATCAGCAGTTCGCGTGAAGGTACGCCTGCGAAGTTACAGCGACGGCTGGCCGGCGATCTCGACAATATCGTGCTCATGGCTCTGCGCAAGGAGCCGAATCGCCGCTATCCATCGGCCGAGCAGTTTTCCGAAGACATTCGCCGCCATCTCGAAGCACTGCCGGTTACGGCTACCAAAGGCTCGTGGAAATATCGGGCGGGAAAATTCGGGCTACGCCACAAGGCGAGCGTCGCGGCCAGCGCGGTAGTGGTACTGGCGCTGGTTGCCGGAGTGGGCGCCACGGTACGCGCCGCGCGCATCGCACGCCAGCAAGCCGAGATCGCGCGCTCCGAACGGGTCCGCGCTGAAAAACGTTTCAACGATGTCCGCAAGCTGGCGAACTCGCTGATCTTCGAAATTCACGATTCGATTCAAGACCTTCCCGGCGCAACACCGTCCCGCAAACTGCTGCTCGACCGCGCCGTGGAATATCTCGACAAACTCGATCAGGATGCGACCGGCGACGCTGACCTTCAGCGCGAACTGGCCACGGGCTACCAGCGTTTGGCGGCGGTGCAGGGCGACACTTCGCAATCCAATCTGGGCGAGATCAGCGCCGCGGAAGTCAGTATTCGTAAGTCGATCGGATTGTTCGAGGCCGTAGCCAGGGCGAATCCGCACAATGTAACGGATCAATTGAACCTCGCGATGGCCTATCGCAGAAGGGCCTTCACCGATATCTTCGAAAAGAACGGCCGTGAGGAGATTGACCAGGCTCTGAAGATTACCGAACCGCTAATGCAATCCGATGGAGCCAAAGTGGAAGTACGCAACGAACGCGCACTCGAACTCCAGATTCTAGCCAACGTGCAGGACGCCACCGGCGAGCGTCTTAAGGCCATCGATACATTTCGCCAGCACCTCACTCTGCGTCAGGACATCGAGCGCACGAATCCCGACTACAAGGGAATTCACCAGGGTGTAGTACACGCTACCATCCAATTGGCTTTTCAGATCGGACGGTTTGGCAACAAGGACGAAGCCCTGGATCTACTGAATCATGGCATCGCGCAATACGAGGCGATGGCGAACGAGTCGAAAAATCAGGACGTCGCTCGCAACCTTGCAGCTTCGGTTGTGCGCCGGGGCATGGTGTATCTGATGCGCGGCGATACAGCCGCCGCCCTCGCTGATATCCGGAGCGCGAGAGAGACCACAGCGCGTCTGGCTAAACGAGATCCTAAGAATGCCATGCTCCAATCCGACATGTGCGACTTTGACTTCGAGGAAGGTCGGGCTCTGACCGCGAGCGGCAAGCCAGCCGCTGGCTTGGCCTTGCTGCAAAAATCATCGGTATGCTACCGCGACCTGCATCTCGAAGCCGATACCGGGCCGGGCATCGGCTTGATGGAATCGTGGACCGCGGAAGCCCTCACCGACCTGCACAAACTTCCCGAGGCTTTGCAGCATTATCAGGCTGCAGCCAAGGCCCTGGCGACCGATGTCGAAAAATATGATGACGCGCGTTGCGATCTCGCCATGGTACATACCAAAATCGGGGACACGCTTTGGGCGATGGGAAAGACCAGTGAGGCATCCGCCGAATACACCCTAGCGTTGGACACCGCAAAACTAGACTTTTCCCGCCAAAGAAACGATTACCCTGCGCTCAACGCAGCCGCAGACGCCTATGCCGGCTTGGGTGATGTGGCCGCACTGCAGGCGCGAAATGCACGAGACTCCACCGCTCGAATTCGGCTCTCAACTGAAGCGCGCGCCAAATATGAAAAGAGCCGGAGCGTATGGAAGGAGATTCCGAATCCGTCGAGCATCAATGGCAGCGGATACCGGACGGAGGAACCGAAAGACGTGACCCAACGCCTGGCGCAGCGTTCGAGCCATTAGCGCTGGCAGCGAGATCAATTCTAAAACGCCCGTCCGATATAAGTCTGGACGGGCATCTTCGACGGCAGTCGATGCCGACTCAGTTAACAGTGAACTTGAGTGTACTCATGGCCGTGCCGTTCGGAGTTGTGACCGCGACTTTTCCAGTCTTCGCCCCGGCGGGCACGATGGCCTGAATTAGAGTCGGATTGACCACGGTGAAGCTGGTCGCTTTCACGCCGCCGAACGTCACCTTCTTCGTTCCGGTAAAGCCACCGCCGACGATGCCAACATGAGTGCCAACCGGACCACTGCCCGGATCAAGGTTGGTGATGACCGGCAAGATCCGCATCGCCATCTGGCTGTTAATCTGCGCGCCAGTCGACAACGCAACTACGATGTTTCCGTCCAACGCAGCACTGGGAACGTGCGCCTGGAGATGCGTCTCAGTACCCAGTTGGAACTGCGCAGCAACCCCGCCGAACGTCACATTGACGGCCTCGCTCAGATTGTTTCCCAGGATTTCCACTGGATCACCCGGCTTAAGCCAGACTGGACCCTCGATGATGACCGTGGAGATTCGGCTGAGGGGAGTCAGGCTATAAAAATTTCCCGTTCCGTCCGAAACAAAACCAGCGTTGGTGAGTCCGTAATACGTGCCATTGGTGTGTTGCATGAGCGTTGCGTAAGGCGACGGACCTGATTCGAGCGATGCGCCAAAATCATATAGCTTTGTGAAGGACCCTCCCGTCGTCATCTGGAATAAAGTCCCGTTGCCGAGGGTTCCGCCCAACGAATTCCCGCCATAAAGGTGCCCATCGGACGCGGCCAGTAACCCCGCGACCGGACCGCCGCCGTCATTGTTCGTCGAAAAAGAACCACTGTATGCGTCGAAGCTGTGCAGTGTTGTGAACGTTCCCGTCAGCGTCATCTTAAAAACTTCTCCGGAGTTGTTGGCGCCTCCATCGTGCGTAGTGCCATATAAGTTGCCATCGGAAGCTTGTACCAGAGGGCTGTCGGGAAAGGAGCCGTCCCCGCCTGTGCCGGTAAAGTTGTGCATGGTTTTGATAGCGCCCGCAGTGGTCATGCGGAAGATGGTACCGGGTCCGGATCCGCCCGGCCCGCCGTTAAACGTGGTTCCGTACAGATTTCCGTCTGACGCCAGAATGAGTGGATCGAAGGTAAATCCAGGAGTGCTGTTGGGCAATTCCTTGAAGGTTCCGGCGGGAAGTTTGATTCGGTAGGTCTTGCCCGAGTAAGTCGCTCCGTAAAGATTTCCATCCTTCGCTTCTACCGGAGGAGCCTCCGGAGTGTCGCCATCGGTGAAATTAAAGGTGTGCAAAACCTTGAGAGTGGACGGCGGAGTGAATCGAAACACCGTCCCATAGGCTGTTCCTCCGGACGATGCTGTGCCGTAAAAGTTGCCGTCGGACGCCAGAGTGAGGCCTCCGAGCGGTCTCGCACCATTGATTCCGTTGAACTGTACCAGGTCGGTATACACACCCGCAGGCGTCACCATGAAAATCGTGCCGAAGCCGGACGAATTGTCGCCGGTGGTAGTGCCGTACAGGTTGCCGTCGGGACCCTGTGTCAATTGGCCCGAGTCAAACGGATTACATCCGCCAGTGCTGCAGTTGAAATCGTATAGATCCTGGTACGTTTGGGCGTGAATTGGAGTGGATGCGAGGGCGAGGAGAAGTGCGCCGGCGGGAGCCAGTCGAGTCCAACAACTGATTCGTTTCAGAACTTGGAAGCTTTTCGCGAACAACATAATCCTGTCTCCTGAGTGCCGTACTGCGTTTTAAACACTCGGGATTATGGTCCGCATCGCTACGAACGTCCATGAAGAGAGCCTGAACTCGCCTCAATTGATCTGAAGAATTTAAGAGGACAAGGCAATGGTGCACTACTCAGCCTTGCGCTCTCCTTGTTTGGGTGGACGAACGTCGTACTCCGGGTGCGGCACTTCCATCAAATATCGGTCGAACCACCCAACAATGTGTTCGAGCCGTTCGATACGGTGCCAGGGTTCTCCGGAGCGCGAAAGTTCGTGCGTCTCTCGCGGAAATACCACCATGGCAGTGGGCCGCTTCAAATACTTCAGCGCACGGAATAGTTGTTCACCGCCGGAATCCTGCGGCGTCCGGTAGTCGGCTTCTCCGAGCACAAACAGGATCGGAGTGTGAATGTTCTTCACGTAGGTAATCGCCGACCGATTCGCGTAGTCCGACGGATCCTCAAACGGGGGCGCCTTGAACCACTCCGGCTGGAAGAGCGTGAAGTCTGCCGTATACCACCACGACGCCCAGTTGGAGATATCGCGCTGCGAGACCGCAGCAGCGAAACGGTCGGTGTGCGTCACCGTCCAATTGGTAAGCACACCGCCACCACTGCCGCCCGTCACCGCGAGCTTGGTGGAATCGATATAGCCGCGTTTTATCAGTTCATCGACACCGACCATGAGATCCCGATAATCGTCCCCAGGGTAGTGATACTGGATGATGTTGCCGAATTCCTGCCCATAGCTGGTGGATCCACGCGGATTCGGGTAGAAGACAACGTACCCCTTCGCCGCCATCCACTGAAATTCGTGATCGAACACCCAGCCGTATGCCGCGTGCGGACCACCGTGGATGTCGAGGATGAGCGGATATTTTTTGTGCGGATCAAAGTCGGGCGGCTTCTGAATCCATCCCTGAATGTTTCGCCCGTCGAAACTCTTGTAGTTGATCTCCTCCGGCGTGGTCAGGTTGAATTGCGACCAGAGGTTCTTATTTGGATCGGTGAGGCGCGCCTGGCTGCCGTCGGCGGCGATTGCAAACAGGTCACCGATCATGGTCGGCGTGGAAACCAGAGCAACGGTTGTGCGGGCATCCGGCGTGACCGAATAGTCGAGCACAGCCTGGTCGCCATGTGTGATTTCCGTGACCGACCCTGATTGTGCATCTACGCGAACGATCGGCGTACGGCCCTGTTTAGCTACCACGTCGAAGATCGAGCGCCCGTCCGGAGACCAGTAGAGCGTGCGCCCATTGCCGCCGCGCGGGGCGGCGTTGTCTCCGCCTACCGAGTCGCCCATGTCGAAATCATAGTCCGCGGTAAGATTGCGCGGCTGGGCGTTCGGAAAGAGGTCCATCACCCACAGATCGGGTTGCGAGTAGGATCGGACCGGCTGCGCAACCGCGCCATGAAAAGCGGCGCGCCGGCCGTCTGGACTGATCGTGAAATCGCCAATGCCCATGGCAATCGTCGCGAGCTTTTCAGGTATACCGCCGCTTGATGCGATCGAGTAAACATCGGTTGTAGGTCGTTCGTAGTAAGGCTCGTCGACGTGCGAAGTCAAAAAATAGATGCGCGCGCCATCGCTAGTCCAGTGCAAGTCGCCTTCATCGTAGTCGCCGCTCGTAAGTTGCACCGGCTTGGACAATTCATCGGAGGCGGCCGAAACGTCGACAACCCAGATGTGCTCGTGCCGCTTGGGATCGAGATACCCTTCGTCGTTGTCACGGTAAACCGCGCGGCTGATGATGTGAACATCGGACTCGTGCTCGGCATCAGGCGGCATAGTACTCTTCTGTGGCTCACTTGATTTGACCGGTTTCTCGGATGCTTTCTTTTGCGCCTTCTCGATGTCCTCCGGCGTAGTCGAACTCAAAAACGCGATGCGCTTGCTGTCGGGCGACCACACCGGCCCGGCCGCTCCCTTGGGAAGGTCGGTCACGATGCGGGCTTCGCCGCCCTCCAGGGATAGAACCGCAATCTGCGGAGGTTTGGGTTTGCCTGCATCGTCTTTCTCTCCGCCGCGGACAAAAGCCAGCCGTTTGCCGTCAAGCGACCAGCGCGGCTGGGAATCGTGTTTACCGTTGGTCAGGCGCAAAGGAGATTCGTTCCCTGAGGTCGCCACGCTCCAGATCGAAGTCTCGTAGCCTGTGCGTTTCTCATCGACAACGACCCGCGTGAACGCCACTCGCGAGCCATCAGGCGCCAGCTGCGGGTTGGCGATCCAAACGAAGTCGAACAGGTCTTTCTCTGTGATGGAACGCTTGGTTGTTTGGGCAGCGAGCGAAATGACAAGGGTGAGAACGATGACGAAAGCGGCAAGGCGAACTTTCATAGGCTTTTCCAGGGCTTGGTGAATCGTCATTGTGCGGTTTGAAAAGAAGAGTGTCAAACGCAATGACAATCATAATGATGATCAGGCGAAGCGCGCGGGGATAGCACGCTGCAGCTTCACAGTGGCAGCCACGCCCCGATTCCCTTTTCCAGCGCGCGCTGATAAATCAGCGACGCGGTAGCTATGTCATCGAGGGCGAGACCGAGGTTACACGCGATCGTCCTCTCCCCTGGCTTCTCGCGGCCGGGCTTTCGCCCCGTCGCTAGTTCGCCAAGGTCCGCGTGGATCGGAGGAATGTCCTGAAAGTACCCGATGTCGCGGTAGTAGTCGAGTTGCGGGATGTCGTCAGTACAGAACTTGTCCGCTTCGTGCAAAGCCGCTGAATGCCAGTAGGAATCGAAGTCCACCAGCGACGCAAACGCGCCTTCCTGCAACCATCCCCGCTGGATGGTCGCATGCGGCGTCCGCAAAATCGGCCCCGCGGTGATCACGAGGTCGCTGTTCACCACCGCTTGCTTTGGCTCAGCAACTGGAATTGCTTCCACGCCGAACTGGGCGCTCACCTCCTGTGCGTATCGTGTCGCGCGATCGGCGTGCGTGTCGTAGGCAAACACTTTCTTCAAGGGAAAAAGCACCTGCAATGCTTCCAGATTGCTGCGTCCCTGAACACCGCAGCCGAGAATACCCACGTTCGCTGAGTCAGTACGCGCCAGGTATTTCGCAGACAGAGCTGTGGCGGCACCCGTGCGCTGGCCAGTAATCCAAGTGGCATCCATGAGTGCGATCGGCAACCCGGTTTCGTAGTCATTCAGAATCAACACGCCGCTGATGTAGGGAAGTCCGCGCTTGCTGTTCTGCGGAAATCCGCCGACCCATTTCATGCCGGCAGCCTTCTGGGCGGGAATAGCGGCGGGCATGGCGTGAATAAAAGCGTCGGGTGCAGCGTGGATACCAATCTTCGGCGGCATCTCAACCCGGCCTTCGCCTTTTTCGCGGAACATCGTCTCCAAAGCCGCGATGATCTCGGCCATGGTCAGTCCCACCGAAGCCACGTCTGCGCGCGAAAGATAGAGAAGATCCCTGCCCAGGTGTTCATTCATCGCGTGACTTGCCGGCTTTCTTCTCGGCGACGGACGCAGCCTCATCAAGCACTTTCGCGAGGCGCCTCGCCCGTGACTCCGGAGTACGGTAATAGAAAATGGCCAGCAACAGTGCACGCCGTCGCACCTCTGACATCTGCTCCCATCCCTCGCGCGCCCGCGGATTCCGCGCAAACGCGAGTTGTAGAATCGGCGGCAGTTCGCGTTCGGCTTCCATAGTGGACAGGAGTTGTTCGGCCACCTGTTCCGATCGACGCACGCGCGCTTCGGGACTCTTCACGTTCGTGATCCAGTCGGTGATCCATTTCCGTATCGAGTAGCTCAGCTTGTCGTACCAGCGGAGAAATGTACGGTCTTCCGTCAGAATGTGCTGCAACTCGGGCGGAGTGGAGACCGTGCGCTCATCGGTGTCGAGTTCGAGGCGGAACCTGGCTGTCGTTCCGGCGACTGCATGCGCCCCTTTCTGCATGCGCTTGTTGATCAGTAAAAAATGCCTTCCGTCGCGCGCAGAAAAAAGCGACGTGCGAAAGGCGAACCCATTGATCTCGCCCTTGACCCTGAGTTTGCCGCGGCGGCCCCATACGGTTTCCGCGTCGAATGGCAAATAGGCAACCACCCAACCCAGTCCCGAGCGTAATCGCTCGAGAGGCGCCGAGTACGACTTCACCGCGGTGCTGGTCTTTTTTGGAGCCTTCGCCATAGGTTGCACGAGTCGTAAAATTCTCGTGAAATTCTAATATGGATCGCGCGTTCTTCCCTCATGAACTCTCGATCCCGAACAACCGGATTGAGGACTGGGGCATCTTCTCAGCGTTGGAGATGTTCAGTTGGACATGGTTCAGAGGTACACTCTAGAAAGCACAGCCGGAGGATGCCCAGTGATTTGTCCGAAATGCGGCGAGGTCAACTCCAGCAATTTTCTGTTTTGCGGGATGTGCGGCACGATCCTTGAGCCAGCGCGGAGAGCAACATCAGCAGTCCCTGCGGCCCCAGCGCCGCCGCGGGCTGCGGAGAGTCATCCTGCTGCCAGCGTGATCGTCGCAGCACCTCCTCCGAAACCGCCCGTGACGCCGCCCGCGCCCACCAAGGCAGTGCCTCCGATTGGCGGCCCTTCGCTACTCGGCCTGGATCAGACGAACGACTCGGCCCCTGGCAATATCGACGATCTTCGGGAGCGGGCTTTTTCTGGGTTGGCCTCATACGGCCATCCGGAAGAGCCGAGAAGAGCTGGCAAAGAAGTTTTGCTGACAATTCTCTTGCTGGCCGCTCTCGGCGGAGCGGGCTGGTGGACCTACAAGAACTACATCAGCGTCGTTGGCGGCACCAAACCAGCTGTCGCGGCGCCAGCTAGCGAGACCACTAACGCGCCTCCAGAAAATCCCGCACCGAAGCCGATCGAAAAGCCTGACGTGACAAATTCTCCGACAGCCGCTTTGGAGCCGTCCACCGAGAACAGCAGCGCAGCCGCGACGAAACCTGCGGTCGAAAGCCACTCGCCGGCCGAAGCCAAGGAAGCCGCAAAGGCCGAACCGGAAAGTACCGCGAAGGCCGCGACTCCTGCGCCGATTCCCGTCAGAAACGAAGTAAGCGCCACGCACATCCCTGCCGCCAAACCCGCCCCGGCTGAGGATTCCGGGGATGCGCTATTCCGCCGCGGCGAGAGCTATCTCTACGGACGCAATGGAACTGAGGACTGTGTGAACGCACTCAAGTATCTAAAGATGGCGTCCGACAAACAGCATGCCAAGGCGCGCAGCATGATGGGAACTATGTATGCCACTGGACACTGTGTTCCCCGCGACCTTCCCAATTCCTATCGATGGTTCGCCCTGGCGCTGCGCGTAGATCCGAACAATTCGGTGCTGGAAAAAGATTTGAGCGCGGTGTGGAATCAGATGACGCCACCCGAGCGTCAGATGGCGACCAAAAGCCAATGAAGTAGCGCGGACACTCCTGTCCGCCTGCTCACAGCATCGAAGAATTCTCGATGAATTTTTTCAGCGCGGCTGTTGGCGGACAGGAGTATCCGCCGTACACGAGCGTTACACTTCAGCCGGGACTAAGTTAAGCGCCTTCTTGATCGTCCCACGCTCGATCATGATCTTCTGCTGAAGCAGCGTAATGGCGTAGATGAGTTGCTCGGGCCGCGGCGGGCATCCGGGCACATAAATGTCGACCGGGATCACCTGATTCACGCTCTGCACCAGCGCGTAGTTGTTGAACACGCCACCGGACGTCGCACACGCCCCCATCGAGATCACCCACTTCGGCTCCGGCATCTGCTCCCAGAGCTGGCGGATCACCGGGGCCATTTTGTTGGAAACGCGTCCCGCGATAATCATCAGGTCAGACTGTCGAGGCGAAGGTCGAAAAACTTCCGCTCCAAAACGGGCAATATCGAACCGCGAGGCGCCCATCGACATCATCTCAATTGCGCAGCACGCCAACCCAAACGTCATTGGCCAGATCGAATTCTTGCGCATCCAGTTGATGGCCGAATCGAGCGTGGTCAGGACTAGGCCTTCGGGAACGGCGTCCCCGAAAGTCAGTTCCTTGACGATCTTTTTGCCGTTTTCGATGTCGACGTACGGGCCGTAGCTGATCTCTCGCGCCATACGGATATTCTAACAAATGCCTTCGCCGCCGGTCGCTGACTCGGCATCTCGGCGGTGAAGACCTACACATTCAGCACGATCTTGCCGAACATCTGGCTCTTCTCGAGGTATTCGTGGGCCAGTCGCACATCTTTCAGCGGAACAACATGGTCAATCACTGGTTTGAGCCGTCCAGCGAACACGTGGCCGAGCACTTCATTGAGTTCGCTCATGGTTCCCATGTACGAACCAAGCAGCGAGAGCTGGCGGGAAAACAGAAATCGCAGATCCACTTCGGCTTTCGGTCCGGTGGTGGCTCCGCAGGTCACAAGCGTACCCGCGGCTTTTAGTGACTTCACGCTCTCGTTCCACGTTGCCGCGCCAACATGTTCGAGAACAATATCCGCACCTTCAAAGTTCGTGATCTTGCGCACTTCCTGCGAGATCTTCTGCTGGTAGTGATTGATCACATGATCAGCGCCCAGTTCAATGGCGGCAGCCATCTTGCGCTCATCACCTGCGGTTGTGATCACGCGCGCGTGAAACATTTTCGCGATCTGAATGGCCGCAATTCCGACTCCAGAGTTGGCGCCAAGAATCAGCACCGTCTGCCCCGGTCGCATGGCGGCGCGCCCCGTGAGCATGTGCCAGGCAGTCAGAAATACGAGAGGCACGCTGGCTGCCTGATTGAAATCAAGCGAGTCCGGGATCGGAATTACGCTCACGCCCGGCACGGCGATCAGTTCGCAATTGCCGCCATCCACCCCATTCCCCAGGACCGTGAACTCTCGACATTGGTTCTGCAACCCGGCGACGCATTTCGGGCAGTGATTGCAGAAATGCATCGGCGCTACAATCACCCGCTGGCCAGATTTCAGGCGGGGGACATACTCGCCAACTTCAACGACCTCCCCGGCAATGTCGCTTCCCAGAATATGCGGCAGGTTCACTCCCGGAAGCCCCTGGCGGACGAAGATATCCAGATGGTTCATCGCGCAAGCCCGCACGCGAATCAATACCTGGTCCTTGCGAGGCTTGGGATCGGGGACGTCCTCGTGCGTGAGAACCTCGGGTCCACCGAACTGATGAATGCGCACAGCTTTCATGGAAACTCCTGGAATCTTTCAAGCTAGCACAAACGACCAACTTAACCGCGAAGTCCACCGACCCGACAATTGACCTATCCCTGTTGCCCAATCATAATCACCCTGTGGACATCTACGAAGAGATCGTGCAACTACGGCGGTCGGGGCATCGCGGAGCGGTGGCAACGATCGTCAATGTGCGCGGATCGATTCCCTCCTTCAAGACCGCCAAGATGCTGGTCCGGGACGACGGATCCATTGCAGGCACCATCGGCGGAGGATGTGTTGAGGCGGAAGTCTGGCAGGCCGCCCGCGAGGTCATGGAGTCGGAGAGACCCCGCACCCTGACCTTCGATCTGAATCAGGATCCGAAGTACGACACGGGATTGGTATGTGGGGGCACACTCGAGATCTTCATTGAACCAATCCTGCCTCCAGCAGAACTTTATATATTCGGTGCAGGTCACGTAGCCACAAGCCTTTACAAGGTTGCGACTATCGCTGGTTTTGACATCACCCTGGTCGATGATCGTGAGGCGTATGCCAACCGCGAACGATTTCCCGACGCGCACGAGGTGATCGCCGAGGATTTCGACCGGGTCACGTCCCGGCTGCAACTCTCAGAATCTTCATACATCGTGATTGTCACACGCGGTCATCACGACGACATGCGCGTGCTGCGCTGGGCAGTTCAGACTCCGGCACGTTACATTGGAATGATCGGGTCGAAACGCAAGACCATCGCGATCTTCAAAGAGCTTCAGCAGGCAGGACTCGCTCAAGAGCTCTTTGATCGGGTACACGCACCCGTGGGGCTGGATATCGGGGCCATTACTCCGGAAGAAATTGCGGTGGCCATTGCCGCGGAATTGATTGCTAACCGGCGAAACGTCGAGCGTGAGTTGCCGCACATGAGCTGGTTTCCGCGCCCCAAGCAAGTGGCCGATACGGAGTCCAAAGCTCAACCCGATAGGCGGACCTGAATCTCGGATGAAGTCCAATCGCAATGAGGTCGAAATCAAGTTCGCCATTTCTGACGCGCGGAAATTGACGCGCGCCCTAAAGCAGGCGGGATTCCGCGAAATCACTCCCTCCACCCATGAGATGAACACTCTGTACGACCTTCCCGGCGAGAAATTGCGCGAGCGCGGCGAATTGATACGCCTCCGCCAGTACGGGCAAAAATGGGTTCTCACGCACAAAGCGAAGAGCGTCACGGGACGACACAAAGTCCGGGTGGAGTTTGAAACCGTTGTTGAAAATGGGAAACAGATGGATAGCATCCTGCGCGCGCTGGGTTTCGCACCGACTTTCCGTTATGAAAAATACCGGGCCGAATGGAGCGACGGAAAAGGCCTTGTCGTCGTGGACAAGACTCCAATCGGAAACTTTGGCGAGATCGAGGGCCCCGCGCGATGGATTGACCGCACCGCAAAAGCTCTGCGGATCTCGCCGAAAAACTACATCACGCAAACCTACGCGCCGATGTTTTTCGAATGGAAGCGCCGGACCCGCAGTCCCGCTATGGAGATGACCTTCCGCGCCGTGAAGTAGGAAGAACCGCGGAGATCGCCGAGCACGCAGAGTTTGGACAGCCTTTTCCCAAGCCTTTTCTGCGATCTCTGCGCACTCTGCGGTAAATCGCTTCTGCGGCGGCCCACAAGAGTGTCAGCCCTAAAAAAATCAGGCTCCGTGGCATTTCTTGTATTTCTTGCCACTACCGCAGGGGCATGGGTCGTTGCGGCCGATTTTGTCGCCGCCGCGCACCACTTGCTGGACTGTCTGCATATCACCGGCGCCAGCCATCCGGGCCTGTTCGAGTTCCCGCTTCTTCTTGCGCTGGAACGCTTCTTCAATGTCATCGACGGAAGTCGCGAGCTGGCGCGGGGGCCGACCATTGCCGCCGCGGCCGCCAGTGATTAGTGACGGCACACCGGCATCTGGCCCCTGACTGGACGGCCGTTCAGAAGAGGCCACGGGCGCCGTACCGGAATCAGGCGGTCGTTCCAGTATCTGCATCAGGTACAGAATACGGACCGTCTCTTCCTGAAACCGCTGCATCATCTCTTCGAACATGTCGAAGGATTCCTTCTTGTACTCGACCAGCGGATCATGCTGCCCGTAGCCACGCAGGCCAATGCCTTCTTTCAAGTGGTCCATGCTGAGGAGATGATCTTTCCACTGTGCATCGATCACGCTCAGCATGATGGTCCGCTCGTGGTAGCGCATGGCGTCCGGGCCGATGAGCTTTTCCTTGGCGTCGTAGCGCTCTTTGAGTTTGTCGAAGATCGCATCGCCCAATTCCTGCCGACTCATTTCTTCCGGCTTCAAGCCCTCGGCGTAGATATCGACTCCGAACTTCGTGAAGACGGCTTCCTTCAAGCCCTTAAGGTCCCAGTCATCGGCATGGGCCTTTTCCGGACAGTACTGCGCCAGAATGTCTCCCAGAATGCCGGAGACGTAGTCCTCAATAATCAGATCTTTCTGGTCGAGTCCTTCGAGCAGCCGGCGGCGCAAGCCGTAGACGGCGACGCGCTGCTTGTTCATCACATCGTCGTACTCAAGCAAGTGTTTGCGGGATTCGAAATTCTGGCCTTCGACCGCCTTCTGCGCAGCTTCAATGCGGCGAGTGATCATGCGCGATTCGATCGGGATGCCCTCTTCCATCCCCAGCCGCTGCAAGAGTGTCGAGACCCATTCCTTTGCGAAAATCCGCATCAGGTCGTCTTCCAGCGAAAGATAGAAGCGCGACGACCCGGGATCACCCTGTCGGCCGGCGCGTCCACGCAACTGGTGATCGATGCGGCGGGCCTCGTGTCGCTCCGTACCAAGGATGTGTAACCCTCCGGCGGCGGTGACTTCATTGTGATCGCGATCAGTGTCTTCTTCGTATCGCGAAAGAATCTCCGTCCACTGATCGGTTGGCACCGCGTATTCGTTGCCCGCGTAGTACCAGAGCGTGCGGTTCGAATCGTCGACATCAGCGCCAACTTTCCCCTGGGCGGCGCGCAGCGGCTGCGCAATTCCCTTCTTCACGCACTCCTGCTTCGCCATGAATTCCGGATTGCCGCCGAGCAGGATGTCCGTACCGCGGCCCGCCATATTGGTCGCGATCGTCACCATGCCCTTGCGTCCAGCCTGGGCGACGATTTCCGCTTCGCGCTCGTGATACTTGGCGTTGAGCACCACGTGCTTGATGCCCTTTTTCTTAAGCATCTCCGAAAGGCGCTCGGACTTTTCGATCGAAGTCGTGCCCACCAGCACGGGCTGGCCGGTTTCGTGAAGCCGCTGAATCTCGTCTGCAGCGGCGAAATACTTTTCCTTTTCCGTCCGGTAGACCACGTCGGCGTTCTCGATGCGCAGCAGTGCGCGATTCGTCGGAATCACGGTCACTTCAAGCCGATAAATTTTGTCGAATTCGGGAGCTTCGGTTTCCGCCGTACCGGTCATGCCGGCCAGTTTTCGATACATGCGGAAGTAATTCTGAAACGTAATGGTCGCGAGCGTCTGGTTCTCGCGCTCGATCTTGACGTTCTCTTTCGCTTCGATGGATTGATGCAAACCGTCCGACCACCGGCGCCCCGGCATGAGGCGTCCCGTGAACTCGTCGACGATGATAACTTCGCCGTCCTTCACCACGTATTCCACGTCTCTCCGGTACAGCGCGTGCGCTTTGATCGCGGTATCGACGTGGTGCTTCAGCGCCCAGTTTTCCGGATCGGCAATGTTGCCGATCCCGAGCAGTTTTTCGACCTTCTCCCAGCCTTCTTCGGTGACTGTGATGTTTCTGTGCTTCTCGTCGACTACGAAATCGCCGGTAAGAATTTTCGGCTCGCCGGGAGCGGTATCGACTTCCTCGCCCTTTTCAAGCTTGGGGATGATCCGGTTCACCTTGTAGTACTTGTCGGTCGACTCCTCGCTCGCGCCTGAGATGATCAGCGGGGTCCGGGCCTCGTCGATCAGGATGGAATCCACTTCGTCGACGATTGCGAAGTTATGCACTCTCTGCACACAGTCGCGCAGGTCGAACTTCATGTTGTCGCGTAGATAGTCGAAGCCAAATTCGTTATTGGTTCCATAGGTGACGTCGGCCGCATAAGCCTCGCGGCGTTCTTCGTCGTCGAGTTCATGAACGATAACCCCAACGCTCAAGCCAAGAAATTTGTAGAGCTTGCCCATCCACTCTGAGTCGCGTTTGGCGAGATAGTCATTGACGGTCACGACATGAACGCCCCGTCCGCCCAGCGCGTTGAGATAAACCGGAAGAGTCGCGACCAGCGTCTTGCCTTCGCCGGTCTTCATTTCGGCGATCTTGCCTTCGTGCAACACCATCCCGCCAATGAGTTGCACGTCAAAATGCCGCATGTTGAGAACGCGGCGTCCAGCTTCGCGAACCACCGCGAAGGCTTCAACCAGCAATTCGTCGAGCACTTCTCTGATCGCCTGAAGGCGATCGTCATCGATCTGCTTCTGCCGATCCGGGTCGGCGTCCGGTTCGTCCACGATGTGGCTCAGCCGGTCCGTGATACGGGCGCGAAATTCCTCCGTCTTGCCACGCAGTTGCTCGTCGGAGAGGCTCTTGATCTCCGGTTCGAGCGCATTGATGGCCTCGACACGAGGCAGCATCCGCTTCACCTCACGCTCGTTCCGGGTACCAAATACTTTGCCTAACAGGGTGTTGATCAAACCGAATTCCTTTGGAGGACACTGGTCCTAAGTCTATGAATTCAAGCCTAGCACATTAGATGCGGGAGGAATGTTGGAGGCTCCTACAGCCTCTCTAGAGAAAGGGGTTCTCGATGACCAAGTCACCGAAGCGCTGGCCGTGTTGCATGTCTTCGCTATAGAGAAGCTTGCAATCACGCTCTAAAGCGGCCGCCACAATCAGGGCGTCGTACCAATTCAACCTATCCCTGGCTTGTAGACGAAGACCTTCCAGAAAGAGAGGCGCGGAGGACGAAACCCTCATCATCGGCAAGAGAACGCGAAAAAAATACCGTTCCAATTCGAGCGTGCTCATCGTCGCCTGGAACTGGCGTAAAGCCACGTTGACGAACTCCTGCACAACTTGATAGCTGATCACTCCCAGTCCCGAAGTAACCGCCCGCGTTACCAACTTTTGAGCGATTTGCTCTTTCCGCGGTTCTTTAGGATCTAACGAGTAAACCAGGATATTGGTATCGAGAAAGTATTTATCGCTCATTCATTTCGTCACGTGTAAATTTGCGACCCGCGTTCACATGACGGAGACTGCGGTAGAGATCTTCAATGTCCGCAGCTGTGACACGGCGTGAACCATACTGCATCAGCCACTCCCGGAAGGCGTCGTTGAGGGTCTTGTGCTCACTTCTCGCAACTTCGCGGGCGCGTTCCAAGGCTTCTTCGTCGGCGCTAAATGTTACGTTTCTCACTGTTCCAGTGTACACGATTGCAGTGTGCACATCAAGATTTCTCGGCGTGAAATTCCAAACCAGTTTGGATTAGTCTACCCCCGCCCTGTATCATTTCGCCGTTAGCAGCCCATGCCCACCTTTTACGAGCGTTTTCAAGAGTCCGCCGGCAAGTTTCCCGACAAGATCGCTCTCGAAATCCAGCGCCAGGACCGCACCGAGAGTCTCACTTTCGCTGAACTGAAAGGAATGGCCGAAAGCGTGGGCGCCTGGCTCGATGGCAAAGTGGAACGTGACGCAAGAGTAGGCATTTTGGCAGCGAACCATCCCCGCTGGGTGGCGGCTTACCTGGGAATCATCTGTGCCGGGCGGACCGCCGTGCCGCTCGACACCGCCTTCCACGCCGACCAGGTGGCGAAGCTTCTGAAGGATAGCGGGGCCACCGTCCTTTTCTGCGATTACAAGCACCTGGCAGTCTCGCAACAGGCTGCCGAAGGACTGCCGGTCACCCTGGTTATGACGTCTCCCCCTAACGAACGGACGCCCACCACTCCTCCCGCCGGGCCGCAACTGCAATCCGATCTGGATTCGATATTTGCAGCAGGCATTGGCACATTCAAGCCGATCCTTCCCACCGAGAACGATCTGGCTGCACTGCTTTATACCTCCGGCACCACGGCTGATCCTAAAGGCGTCATGCTGACCCACGGAAACCTCGTCGGCGAGGCCAACGCAGTGCTACAGGTCATCCACATCGGGACCGAAGACGCGCTCCTCGGCATTCTCCCGATGTTTCACGTGCTGGCGCAGATGGCGAATCTGTTCTTGCCATTGTTTAACGGCGCGCGCGTGGTTTATCTGGAAACACTGAACACCACCGAGTTGCTGCGCGCTCTTCAGGAGCGCGGCATCACGGCATTCTGCGTTGTGCCGCAATTTTTCTATCTGATTCACGAGAAGATTTTCAAGGAACTCAACAAGCGCGGCAAACTGACTGTCCGGATTGTGCGCACACTGATGCGACTCAACCGCGCTCTCCGGGGAGTCGGCCTCAACGCCGGCAAGATTTTCTTCGGCAAAATCCACTCTACCTTCGGCAAGCGGATGCGCTATCTGGTGACCGGCGGCTCTCGCTTCGATCCTGCGATCTGGCAGGATTTCCAGGATTTTGGGATTGATCTGCTGAACGCCTACGGTCTGACGGAAACAACCGGCGGAGCCTTCATCAACCGGCCTGGAAAGGTCGTGATCGGCTCGGTCGGACCGCCCTTCCCCACCGTCGAAGTCAGGATTATCGATCCCCAACCGGTGTACGGAGAAGATGGCGGAGTTGCAGCCGGCGAGATCGCGTTACGTGGACCGATCGTGATGAAGGGCTACTGGAAACGGCCAGAGCCGACGGCCGAAGTTCTGCGCGATGGATGGTTTTACACTGGAGACCTTGGCTATCTCGATGAAGGCGGCAATCTTTTCATCACTGGGCGCCGAAAGGAAGTGATCGTTCTCTCGAACGGAAAGAATGTTTATCCGGAAGAGATCGAGTCGCACTATCAGAAGTCGCCGTTCATCAAGGATATCTGCGTGATGGCGCTGGAGGCGCGTCCCGGCGACCCAACATCCGAACGCCTCTATGCGGTGATCGTGCCGAACTTTGAAGTGCTGCGCGAACGCAAGATCGTCAATTCAAAAGAAGCCATTCGATTCGACATCGAGAGCCTCTCGCACAAGATCGCCACCACCAAGCGCCTGGGCGGATACGAAATCTGGCAGGACGATTTACCGCGCACCACCACCCGCAAACTGAAGCGCTTCCAGATCGAAAAGAAAGTGCGCGAACTCCAGAAAGGAGGCGGCCCCGGCGAAGGCGAAATCGGCACAGAGAAACCCCTCACCGACGAAGAACGCGCGTGGCTGGAGCGCGAAGACGTGAAGGGTGCCCTGGAAGTCGTGCGCGAGTCGTCACGAAACAAACTCGCCGAAATTCATCCCACGCACAACCTGGAGTTGGATCTGGGCCTCGACTCCATGCAGCGAGTGGAGCTGCTGACGGCACTCGAACAGAAACTCGGTGGCGATGTCCCCGAAGCACAACTTGCCGAGATCTACAGCGTACGCGACCTGGTCGACGCGGTTCTGGAAAGCGCCAGTCGCGGCGAGGGAGGAACGAAAGCGGACGCTCCGGCGTGGTCCACAATCCTGGCGGATCCAGTCACGGATCCGGACGTGCTCAGCCTGGCCCATCACCATTGGTTCTCCAATCTTTTCTTCTTCTTACTAGGCCGCTTTCTTCGGTTGATCTGGCTCGATTTCTTTCAATTGAAATTCAAGGGACTGGAAAACCTTCCGGAAAAAGGCCCGTACCTGCTCTGTTCGAACCATCAGAGCTACATCGATCCTGTGGTGATGGGATCAGTCCTGCCCTGGCGACTCTTCGGCCGCACATTCGCGTTGGGCACAAGCGATATCTTTGGCAAGGGATTCATGCGCCGCCTGGCCCGCTGGATTCGCGTCGTCGTGCTCGATCCCGACGCCAACCTCGTTCCAGCCATGCGCGCTGGGGCATTCGGCCTCAGCCAGGAACGCATCCTGGTCCTTTATCCGGAGGGTGAGCGATCCGACACAGGCAAGCCCAGAGTCTTTCGCAAAGGCGCGGCGATTCTCTCCATTCACGAACAGGCGCCGATCGTTCCGGTTGCGATCGAAGGCTTCTACGACGCATGGCCCCGCCATCAGGCGTGGCCGAAGCGTGCGCCCCTGCGACTGGTCTTCGGCAAGCCCATCGTTCCGCCGCCGATCAGCGAGGCCAGCGAAGCCGCTTACGACAAGCTGACCGCCGAATTGAAAGCGCGCGTTGTACAAATGTGGCAGGAGTTGCGGCGGCAAGAAGGCAAGTCGATAGAGTTCTAGTTTGGGGGCCTCTGCGCCAGAAGTACCCTGAAACATATGTTTGGCCTGTTCAAGTCAGCGACCTATCGGGACGAGCAACTCGGGGAACTCCGACGATCGGGCAAATATTGGAAGGGTGAAATTGCTGTAGAACCTTGCGGAACATTCCGCTTGATTCTAGGGGGGAGCCGTGAGACGCCGGACCCGGTCGCGCTAGGGTTAGCCAAAGAATTGCCCCACCGATTCAAGTCGCTGATGCCAGAGATCCAGATCGGCCTTTTTGAACACTACAAACCCTACAAAGAAACGACGGACGCTGGCGAAGACACCGGCAGTCCCTGCCCAATCATCGTGCGACCAGACGCAGTCTGGCCGCACGTCACTCCAGCTCTCGTTCGAGTCTATGAGCTTGAGGGCGTTACGACTGTGGAAGTCGGTTTGAAGGTCGCATGGGATGTCGAGCACACCCTGGGCGTGCGGTTTCAGAACTGGCAACTCATCGAGCTAAACGGAAGCGTTTAGACCGGCAGATTCCGTCCTTGCCCAGTCGCAAGGAGTACTGACCTACATCAACTCTTCCATGCACTGCGCCAGCACTTCCCTGCTCGGTCGGACGACCGATTCGGGTAATGTCGCCAGCGGCTCGTCGGTGACGTTCAGCATATCGACAAAGCTCGGAGCGGTGGCATTGATGTAAAACACTCCTGTCAAGACTTCGCCCTTGGCGTTCGCTTCCATCAGTCGCGTCATCGCCTGAATTCTGTCGGTCGGATTGTATTCCTCCTCCAGTTTGCGAAGCCGCAAGTGCGAGCCGTCGTGCATCGTGACCTGAAAAGCGGTGCCGGGATCGTAGTCGACGCTGATGTTCTCAAACGAAGGCACGAAGTCCAATTCATGGAGCCGCTCTTCGTGCTCCAGCACATACTTGTAGGACTTCGTGGAACCTTCATGATCGTTGAAAGTCACGCAAGGCGAGATAACGTCGAGCATCACTGTCCCGCGATGGGCAATCGCCGCCTTCAGCATCGCGTGCAGTTGCTTCTTGTCTCCCGAGAACGACCGCCCCACAAAAGTCGCACCTAGTTGAATCGCCATCTGGCAAGTATCGACTGGAGGAAGATCGTTGACCACACCGCTCTTCAGCGTCGAGCCAAGATCAGCGGTGGCCGAGAACTGTCCCTTGGTAAGGCCGTAGCAGCCGTTGTTTTCGATGACGTAAATCAGCGGCATATTGCGCCGCATGAGATGCACAAACTGTCCGGCGCCGATGGAAACGGTGTCGCCATCGCCAGTTACACCGAGAGCGTGCATCGTCTTGTTGGCGAGCAGTGCGCCGGTAGCCACCGAGGGCATTCGCCCGTGCACGGAGTTGAAAGCGAATGCACGGCTCATGAAGTACGCGGGAGTCTTCGACGAGCATCCGATGCCGCTGAATTTCAGCAGCCGCTCCGGCTGGATCCCCATCTCATACATCGCGTCGATAATGCGTTCCGAAATCGCATTGTGCCCGCAGCCCGCGCACAGCGTAGTCTTGCCGCCACGATAATCGAGAATCTGGAGGCCGATGCGGTTCACTTTCGGCGACGGCGTGCTGGTAGATGTGGTGGCCATTACTTGCCCTCCATAGTCATGAGTTCGTCGGTTACGGATCGCGCGTCGATCGGCAGGCCGTGGATGTGGCAGATCGACCGCAAGCGAGGCGTCAATTCAGCCTTAATGTCGAGTTTCAGCAGCGTCGACATCTGCGCGTCGCGATTCTGTTCCACCACGTAAACGCGGTCGTGCTGCTCGATGAAGTCATGCACCTCCCGCGTGAACGGATAAGAACGCAACCGCAGGTAATCGGTCTCGACCTGGTATTCATCGCGCAACTGGTCGCGGGTCTCGACGATCGCCCAATGCGTTGTGCCAAACGCGATAATGCCGATCTTCGATTTGCCGTTCGCAACCGCTTCAGCCCGCGGGACAAACGATCGCGCCGTCTCAAATTTCTTATTGAGGCGCTCCATATTCCGTTCGAAGTCGTCGGGACGCTCCGTGTACTGCGCCTTTTCGTTGTGCCCGCTGCCACGGGTGAAATACGCCGCGGCGGGATGATCGGTGCCCGGAAGCGTGCGGTACGGAATACCGTCGCCATCTACGTCCTGATAACGCTGCCAGCTGCCCAATTTTGCCAGATCTTCCTTGCCCAGAACTTTGCCTCGCTTGATCGGCTTTTCCGGATATGTAAACGGATCGGCCATCCAGTTGTTCATTCCAAGATCAAGATCCGACATGACGAACACCGGCGTCTGAAATTGCTCTGCCAGATCAAATGCATCGTGCGCCATCTCGAAACATTCCGCCGGTGAAGTCGGAAACAGCATGATGTGCTTGGTGTCGCCGTGCCCAAGGAAGGCGGTAAAGAGTAGGTCGCCCTGTGAAGTGCGCGTGGGCAAACCGGTCGATGGCCCAACGCGCTGGATGTCCCAGATCACAGCAGGAACCTCGGCGTAATAGGCCAAACCGGTGAACTCTGCCATCAACGAGATGCCGGGACCTGCCGTTGCGGTCATGGCCCGCGCTCCCGCCCAACTGGCGCCGATTACCATGCCGATTGCGGCCAACTCATCTTCGGCCTGCACGATTGCGAAGGTCGCCTTTCCATCCGCGCCAACGCGATGTTCTTTCATGTACTCGATCATCGTCTCCACCAGCGACGACGACGGAGTAATCGGATACCACGTCACCACCGTACAACCAGCAAACATGCAGCCCAGAGCCGCGGCGGAATTGCCGTCGATGATGATCTTGCCCCGCGTCTTGTCCATGCGGGAAATCAGGAACGGATCGCGCTTGACCAGGTTCGTTTTCGCATACTCGTAGCCTGCCTGCACCGCTGCCCAGTTGAGATTCGCAGCCTTGACCTTCTTCGCAAACTGGCGGCGAAGGGCTTTTTCCACTTCCGCCATGTCGATATCGAGCAACTGCGCCACGACGCCGACATAAATCATGTTCTTGACGAGCTTGCGCAATTTCGCTTCCGGACACACCGGCGCAACCAGCTTGTCGTAGGGAACGGAGTAGAACGTAAGGTCGTCGCGGACTTTGTCGAGCGCAAGTGGCTGATCAAAAAGTACGCACGCGCCGGGCGCGAGCGACTTGACGTCGTCCTGCGCCGTCTCCGGATTCATCGAAACCAGAAAATCAATTTCCTTTTTGCGCGCAATGTATCCATTCTTGTTGGCGCGAATCGTAAACCAGGTCGGCAGGCCGGCGATATTCGAGGGAAACAGATTTTTTCCCGAAACCGGCACGCCCATTTGAAAAATGCTTCGCAGCAGAACGTTATTGGAACTCTGCGAGCCCGAACCGTTGACGGTCGCAACCTGAATACTCATGTCGTTGACGACGCGCTTCGGCCCCAGCTGGCCAGTCGACTCCTGGGGCACGACATCCGTGGTAGCCATCCTCGAACCTTTCTGATCGTAGCCGACGACCATCGCCGGCAGCTTCGCGAAATGAAGTGTGAAAACCCTTAATTATACAGCTAGTCTGAAGGCCCGGTGGCGATGCCGTGGACTCGATATATACTGCTGCGCAAACCCACACGAGGAGAGACAGATGCGACGGATTGTCTGGTTGTTTGCCACGTTCGTGGTGCTCACAATAGGATTGGCTTCCGCGCAGGAAGCCGCGTTGAAGGCCGACAAGTCCGACTGGATTCAGCTATTCAACGGCAAGAACCTCGACGGATGGACAGTCAAGATCGCCAAGCACAAAGTAGGCGACAATTTCGGCGACACCTTTCGAGTGGAAAAGGGACTGCTGAAAGTTGCCTACGACAAGTACACCACTCTTGACGGCCAATTCGGCCACCTCTTCTACAAAGACAAGTTCTCGTACTACCTGGTCGCGGTGGAGTACCGCTTCGTGGGCGAGCAGGTCAAAGGCGGCCCCGAGTGGGGATACAAGAACAACGGCATCATGGTCCACTCACAATCGGCTGAGAGCATGGGATTCGATCAGGATTTCCCCACTTCGATTGAAGTCCAACTGCTCGGCGGCGACGGAACTCACGACCGTCCGAACGGCAACGTCTGCACACCGGGAACAAACATTGTGATCGATGGTTTCCTCTACACGCCGCACTGCTACGAGAAATTCGTAGCCAAAACGTTTCACGGAGAGCAGTGGGTACGGGTCGTTGCGGAAGTTCTAGGCTCCGAACGAATCACCCATTTTGTCGAGGGAACTAAGGTCCTGACCTATACTCAGCCTCAGTTAGGTGGCGAATTGAAGAATCCTATTTTTAAAGGGCGCGATGGAGAACTCCTCAGCGAAGGCTACATCGCATTGCAGGCCGAAAGCCATCCGACGGAGTTTCGCAAGGTCGAAGTTTTGAATCTGGTGGGTTGTATGGACAAAAAGGCGGCGAACTATAAGGCGTACTTTGTGAAGGCGGACAACAAACTTTGCAGGTACTACCTCGATTGATTTCGCCGTTACCCTTCCACCTGAAAGAACTGCGCCATATTGCGGAACTTCGCGTACCGCGCATTCAGCATTTCATTTACCGGCAAGCGTTTGATTTCAGCAAGTTTGTCGCGCAACACGCCCGCCAGTAACTCCGCCGCCTGCGCGTGGTCGGTGTGAGCCCCGCCCGGAGGTTCGGTCACGATTCCGTCGATAATGCCTAACTCTGTCAGGTCCTTCGGCGTGATCTTCATCGCCGCCGCCGCAATGTCGCGCTTCGTGGCGTCGCGCCACATGATCGAGGCGCAACCTTCCGGCGAGATCACCGAGTAAATCGAGTTTTCCATCATCAGGACTCGGTCCGCCACGGCGATCGCCAGCGCTCCACCGCTGCCGCCTTCGCCGGTGATCGTCGTGATGATCGGTACTTCCAGGCGCACCATTTCTCGCAGGTTGTAGGCAATGGCTTCGGCCTGTCCGCGCTCTTCCGCGCCTAGGCCGGGATAGGCGCCCGGCGTATCGACAAAAGTGAAAATCGGCCGACGGAATTTCGCCGCGATCTGCATCGCGCGGAGCGCCTTGCGATAGCCCTCCGGATTCGGCATGCCAAAATTTCGATAGACTTTCTGCTTTGTGTCGCGCGCCTTCTGATGGCCGACGATCAGAACATCTTCTCCCTGAAAGCGCGCCATGCCGCAAACAATCGCCGGATCGTCAGCAAAGCTGCGATCCCCATGGATCTCGCTCCAGTCGCTGAAAACCAGTTCGATGTAATCAAGCGTATACGGGCGTTGC